>Ga0070716_100000007_pt1 | contig 256300 bp, 219 predicted proteins | sample LARL112metaG_FD_71395 | JGI IMG/M metagenome (GOLD analysis project Ga0070716, IMG submission 71395) | Corn, switchgrass and miscanthus rhizosphere microbial communities from Kellogg Biological Station, Michigan, USA - LAR L11-2 metaG | ecosystem: Host-associated > Plants > Roots >... | reverse complement strand
CCGATTTCATAGATGTGAGCGATATTCGGATGATTCAGAGCGGCCGCGGATTTCGCCTCGCGCACAAACCGCTGCATCCGATCGCGATTCGCCGCCAGGTCCGCAGGCAGAATTTTCAGCGCGACTTTGCGATCAAGTTTTGTGTCCTTAGCGAGGTAAACTTCGCCCATGCTACCTGCACCAATCCTGGAGACAATGCGATAGTGGGACAGGCTCGTGTCGGCGGACAGCTCTGCCATTTGTTTTGTTTTACGTCACTGCGGCATATGGCGCAAGCTCAAAGTGAGAATCGGTTTGCAAGTGATGCGCATCGAAACGCTTCCCTTAAAGAGGATCGGGATGGTCCGATGGAAGAGCACTCCTTGCATTTGCCGGATTCTGTTGGAACGCGGCTGGCGTTTACAGAGTTTTCAGCAGCGTAGGGTAACTTCTCTATGTGCGACAATTAGACTTTGCGCCGTAAAAACGCATTACGCGTTATGCACGGCTCTGGTTCGCGTCTTTTCATGGTAGGGGTCTGGGGTTCAACTCCGCACGTCCCCTACCAATGTTTTTGCAAAATCGCAGAGGTCGCAAGTTCCTCGCGGTTCCCGTCGATCCAGAACGACCCATTGCCGGCGCAAGAATCGTTAACTTTGGTTTCCGTCGGCGCCGCTCAAACACTCATCTACCCTCTTCGCTGAAGCTCGATTTCAGCAGTTAGTCGCTGGCCCTGATAACTTTCGCCGTCAATGGTCGGCGTATGTTTTCGCAGCGCGCTTTGGCGAACATGAGGACGGCGGAGTAGATTGCTAGCCTACTCCGCCGAAGTCCGTTAATGTCATTAGCGCTGCTTTCTCTTTCGGGCGGTGGCCTTCTTTCGCGGTCGCGCGGCGGCGAGAGCTTTCTCGCTGTTCGAAGACTTGGCAACAGACATCAGAGGGGTTTCGAGAGCCTCAACGCTGAACTGATCCGCAAAACTTGCCGTCGCACAATCAGGATTTATCAAGACTATCGGTCTGCTTCCGCCCGGAGCTCGTTGGTCAACTTTGATTTTGAACTTATAGGTGTCCTCACCCGCGTTGTGCACCAAGGTGGCGCCCTGATAGTTAACCCTGACGCCTTTTCCCAGATATACTTCCATCTTGTCTTTGAAATGCGCTCCCTTGAGGGTGACTTCCTTCTCCGGGTCTCCGGCTTTCGCGGTTTTCGGATCGATCGATTTGAAGTCCGGCTTGTCAGTCTGACATCGCAAGGCATACCTGCCAAACGAGATGACAATTCGCCGGCACTCACAAGGATCAATCTCAATGATCTCACCGTCGTTATCAACGCTGACTTTAGCCAGCACGACCCAGGGTTCGGTGGAACAGTGAACGCAAGGACCTAAGAGCCCGTCCGGCCCTTCCATCAAACCGATCTCCTGAAGGTAAGCAGGATAAGTCGTTGTAGGCGCCGGTGGCTTTGCTTCCGGACAATGATCGATGATCGAGATTTCATAACCATCCTGCAGGCGCGAGTACTCACATGAATTATCGTCGCAGCTACAGCCGGTCGGTTGCACACGTACCGGACGCGCCTGGCATTCCTTATACTTCACCGCTACGTACAGATCTCCGGTCAGCGGATCGGTTCGGTAAACCTGACTGCACCACGGATCGACCATTTCCATTCCCGGATCGTCCGGCCTACCAATGACGCCCGCAGTGCGAAGATCGAACACCCGTTCACGGTCAATGACGATCTCGTCTCCGTAAGGCCCCAGGATATAACCCGGGTGGACCACGACTTCCCAGGGCTTATAACCGCCGCCGTTTGGATTAGGACTGCGACAAACCCTGGCGCCACAGACCACTCCCCAACCATGCAGGAGGCGGTTGTGCGCGCGCAGCTTGTTTCGGAAATATTCCTGCTCGAGCGTCAGATCATCCGCCGTAATTAACTGGCGGGCATAGAAGCGTGGCAGTTCAGCAACGCCACGATCACACGGCGTATCTTGGCAGATTGTGTCGGTTTTCATAGTCTTCTCCCTCTTAAACTTCGGCTGGTTCCTCGAGTTCGTCACCGCGGGCGAGCGAATCGATCAGATGGAACAGCAGACGATTCGTATAGACAATCGGCCGAATGCCGTTGTCGACCATTGGTTGCCAGGCATTGTTGATATCTCTCAGCTCTATGTTTGCCAGCGGGATGCAGCAATCATCGGGAAAGCGGCGACACCCGCTCATAACGTAGTCCACCAGAATGTCGTAGTTGATCAGGCCGTCGTCGACGATATTGGTGGGAAAGGTATTCGGACGCACTGGCGCGAAACCGTCTTTGATCTCGACTCGGTATTGTTCACGTATCGAGCCGGAGGCGCAACGTGCGACCGTGTCGCAGTCGCCGGCCATGGCCGGGACCGGATCGCTTTCACACTCGTGGTAACACAAGACGACATAAGCGTAGGGTTCACGGCAGTGGTGATAACGCTTATGCTCCTGGTACCCGTGATAGTTGCTGTCGACGCGGCCCTGAAACCCAGCTTCACTGTACTTTTCAGAGTAGGGCGGTAACTCGGGCAGGTCCACACGTGGAGAACGACTGGCGACGATAATCTCACGGCCGCATCGGTCTATCGCCAGGCCGGGTCTGACCGTCACGCCCTTTTGGTCATCGGTCAGCTCAACCCTCAGGCCGCAGACCACGCCGGGACCGGTTACGAGCCGATTCAGGAGCTGGCGCTTGGCGTTGAAATATTCCTGCTCCATTTCGAGTTGGTGGACGTCGAGCAACTTGCCGTAGAAATAACGATTGCGAACGGGCACTCTAAGATCGGCCGGCGTTCTTTCGTCTTTGCGCGGAAAGCGTTGTTGATTTTGTGCCATGGTTTCCTCCGTAAATCAGTCTCAATTTGTCAGGTGGCCCGAGATCGTTCGCCGAGCTTCAACCTATGCGTGTGCCAATTCCAATCCGACTTTGTTCTCCGATTCTGCCGGCTGGTTCACCGCCAATCACATCATCGGCATCGAGTGTTGCCGCCCCCAGTCTGATGTCCTCCGTACCGCCGGCCACCACAGCGTCGATTCCCAGTCGCGCCTGAAATCCCACGCGCAAATGCGGTTCAATGATGCAGAGGTGATAATCGGTGTGCGCCGGCTTTTCTCGATCCAGCACCGCCCGGACTCGGGATATCGTTTCTGGACACGACAACGCGGAACGATAAATTTGAACGGTGAACTGATGCGCTACGTCTTCAAATAAAGGCGAACCGAATTCTTCATTTCTGATCAGCGTTGAATAATCCAGAGTTGCAGTCGACCCGAGGACTGCTCCCTGCGGCTGTGCCGCGGCCAGCATGGTTGTGGCCCCCAGCACCGAGTTTTCGACGCCCTGCCAGGCGGTTTCCTTCGATCCGCGTGACGCGTTGTGGCACGCGCAAGTGGCCGCGGGCGAAGGCAGCGACCACCAGGCTGCATAGAGAATCGGTTCCTGAATTATTCCGCCAACGCCTGTAAGCAACCGCAGCGACTCGCGCAGTCCGGCGACGGTACCGCGGCGGCTGTATCTCTCGAACGCTGAGGCGATCAGCCGGCGTTGCTGCTGTTCGTTCCAGTTTTCATCCAGCTCGACTGCGAGCCAGGTCGCAAGCCAGGCCAGGAATTCCTTCGGCGCAGCAAGCGGATCAAATAGTCTGGACAATCCCGCGATATTGTTTTCGAGATCCTGAAAAAGAGTTTCAGTCAGTGCCAGAAAGCGAAGCAGGAAGTCGCGGCTGTTTGGCTCCGTTTGATAGAGCGCGGGCAGGTCGTTCAGGTAGCCATCATGATCAAACTCAAGCAAGATTTGCGGCACCACCGGGGTACTTCGTCCGTCGCCGCCGAAGAGAGCGCCAAGCCACAAGTAATGCGATCGCGGACCACCGATGAATAGGTCGTGGGTATTAGCTAAGGGATCGGGCGTCGCCGCGGCTGGTTTCCACTTCGGGTCCGAGAACGGATTGTCAACGTCCGGATCGGTCGGTTGATCGTTTGGATCGTCTGATGTGTGGAAAAACAGGCGCAGGTGAACGTTAGCAGTGAGCTCTTCGCATTTGGCTTGCACTCGGTGCCATTCCGACCCGGCGGAGGAGACTGAGATTGCTTCGCTCCACAAGACTCCGCGGATTCCATAACCGGCATCCGTGAGTAGCCGGACGGGCAAGGCGCCGCTGCCCGAGTGCACGAGAAGATTTCCGCCGGCATCCAGGGCCAGGGCGGCGATTGATCCTTCATAGCCGACGGCTTCGCCCATGAACCCGTAGTCGGCAGTGCTGAATTTCAAGATACGATGGAGTTCGTTGTCGCCAACATAAACAGCATCTTTGTCAACTGCGATGCCCATTGGTTTTTTAAGTTGCGCCGCGCCGAATGAGATGAGGCGATGCTGCACGTCGCGCCGTGGATTGCCATCAGCGCCAATTACAAACACAGCGTGCGCCCGTTCGTCGACGACATACACGCTGGTTCTGTCACTTCCGGAGTAAACGGCGATGTCGCTCGGTTGGCCGAGGTATTGCGCATTGTCGATCGTCTTCCAGAATTCGGGCACTACCTCTCCAAGACGATTGAATTTCTGAACTCGTCGATTGCCATAGTCGATTACGTACAGGTTGCCGGAATCGTCGCCAGCCAACGTCCAGGGAGTATTGAAACGGCCTGGCGTAGAGCCGGGTTCTGGTGCGCGCAGCACGCTCGTTTGTCCCCAGATATCGACCAGTTGACTCGATGCGAGATCAAAAACCTGGACGCGGTGATTCTGGCTGTCCGCGACGAAAATTGCATTGCGATATTTTGGAATAAACAGACCTCGTGGAGTACTGAGCTGAGCCGGGATGTTGCCTTCGCCGCCGATGCAAGAGATGGGAACCAAAGCTTCGTCACAGCCGATTCTGAAGAGACGATGGCCGAGCGGATCACTCAGATAGATAGTCCCATCGGGGGCCTGAGCGAGTCCCGCTGGTCCGTCGAAGTTGTCAGCCGGTTTCGGTGAGTCGCCATCAAAGAGCGGCACCGAGCAAAGTTGGAGTGCTCCATCGCTGCGAATCTCCAGGCCGCGCCAATGGAAACCGAGCCAGCGGTTATCGCGGTTCAGGTAGATAAAATTGTCGATCCGCGGTTGGTTCAAAAGAGCGTCCATCTGCTTATCCTTCGATTCCCATCCAGACAACTTTCCACTCCGACCGTATCAGCCTCAGGACTTCGTCAAATCTGGTGCCAGTTTTCTGATGATCGTCCTCATCAACTACGTCGGTTTTGGTAAGGTCGGCTCCGATTACCAGACCAATGTCCAGGAAAGAAAAGCTGTCGCGACTTTGCTCCGTGATTTGAAACTGATCTAAAACCGTCAAGTCGATCTGGGTCACGACGTTGCTGGCCTTTGTGCGCACGGATAATCGTCGCTGGCCGGTCAAATGGGCCTTGTATTCGGGAGTCGTTTGGAACTCCGCTGCCGACGTGTTGACGGTTCCGGTGATCAGAATAGGATCGGCGATAGCGCTTAATGCGGTCAGGGTGGCTGCTCGCACAATTATTTCCGCACCAATTTTCTCCGTGCTCGAAACGATGTACGGGATACGGGCCGGACGCGCACTTTGGCGTTGCGCAATCGAAACATCCGAATACAATTCGCAATTCAACACCTCGATCCGTGCCAGCCGGATTCTTAAACCAGCCTCCAGCTCGGCCTTTAGCTTTTGTTTCTTCGGCGCCAGTTGCTCGCCCGCTAACTCAACCCAGCAAAAGACCGGCTTTTCGCGCAGACGAACAACACCGCGACCGACACAAATGCCCTCGCGAGTCTCCGCCTCTTCCAGCGCCGAATCATCAGGATAGGAAATAGTGAGATCAAAAAAGATCGACTTTCCCTGGTTACCGGCCACCGGAGGGATGGGCAGCGTTTCCGTTTCAGTCAGAATGATCTCGCGCCCCAACGAATCCGTCGCGTAACCTGCTCCGACCGTGACTTGTCGATCTCCTCGCTTTCCATTGACGGCGAGGCCGCTGCAAACGCCTTGCCCATGCAAACTCTGGATGTGAAGCTCGCGCATTTTTCGGTTGAACTCTTCCAGCCCTTGAAGATCGGAAGCGAACAGCCGCTGGCCATTGAAAAACTGGAAACGCTCGACAAACTTTGTTTCGTCAATGATGCTCACAATTCACCTCGCTAAGCCTCAGAAATTGCGTCGCCTGGGTTATGCTCGACTGCCAGCCAGCTCACATAAGCTTTTTGCTGATTCAGAAACTTCTGTATTTGCCTTTCACGCTGCGCGGCGCCGCCGGTGATTCTGGCCGCCACCATAAAGAAGCTAAAGACAAATCCATCGATGTGTGTCCTTTCGATGTGATCGAAATGCACACAGAGGACTTTGAATACGCCGGTAGCGTCGAGACTGGTAAGGGGCCCTTGCAGTGAAGCGAAGTATTCCGGAACGGTCGTGAATCCAGCGCTCGACGTGTCAATCCTCACGCGCACTTCGGCGAAAGAAGGTAATCCTGACTCCGCCACTTCCCACGTCGTTGCGCCCGGAATAGTTGTGCCGCTCGAGATTCGCGGACGCGCCAACGCCCGTGCGGCGGGAGCAACAAAAACTGCATCGTTACCAATGACGCCGTTTACATTTGTCGCGCGGGCAAGTGGAACTCCATCACGAAAAGAAAAGTTCTTTGCCGGCAACCACACCAACTCGGTATCTTCCGCAACCAGCGAGTGATGTGGGGCAAAACAAGATCCGGGCAAGTGTACTGACTGACAACAGCCGCAATCTTTCTTGTGCCGGATGACGAGGTATACCGGCTCTGTCAGTTCGCTGAACGGAACTCTTGTTTCGTCGCATCGGATCAGCGGACGGCCGAAACAGTCGTAAGCCAGTCCGCTGTCGACCTCGACATGATCTTGTTCAAACTTAACCTTCAGGCCGCCCAGGATTTTCTTTGCCACGCCGTAAACGTTGTGATGGGCGCGATTGTGCCAGGCCTGCAACTGATCATCGATTCTTCGCTGATCGCGAAAATCCACACCGCGAAGAGTCTGACCCTGGTGGTAACGCAATCGCTCCAATTCTCTCGATTCGACAATGGACATAAGCGCCCCTAAACAACTTCGATTTGGTGCTTGCCGGCAGCCACTAATTCGTTGACCGCCAGGCACAGGTTTCCACATTGCGGCTCACGGCAGCCGCTGGCTAGTTCCAGCGAGTTGACGTGATCAACTCCCAAAGTTTCGTCAATCACCTGCAGCACTTCGGACCGAAAGACATCGCGTCCAAAAGGCCAGCCATTCCGGTCGGGTCCACCCAGCAGCGGATGGAAAAAGCGGTTCAGCGAAGCGATGATTCGTTGCCCGACCTCCGCTTTGTTTGCGTGCGGCAGGGCCTTGACCTGCGCCTGCACGATGACTTCCTTATAGACCGGGCCGACTACTTCTATCCGCGTTCCAATGACGCGGCGGGGAAAAAGATAATCATTTACTGCCGCAAGAAGTCCGGCGCTCGGCGAAGGTCGATCAAGCGGCAGATAAGGAAGAGCAACTATCGAAATGATTCCCTGTGCATTGAGACACGGAAAACCCGGATGCGAGTTGGCGCGGGCGGAAACACGCGCTAACTGAGTTCCGGGAGTCTCGCGCGCCAAGTCTTCGCAATCTTTTAGGGTTACGGCCCGGCCCGTTTTGTTGACCGACTCGATTGCCCGGCCGATTGCGTGGGTCAAAAGTTCGGCGTCCGTCCCGCCTGCCGTCGCCAGCGAATTCCCTATCCGGACCAATCTGGCGTTGAGAACCGGGAACGAGTTTCCCAGGATTGCCCGATTGTGCGGAGAGTCGGCGAGTGTCCTGATCGTGTTGGAAGGCAGGTTTCCATCGCTCGCGCGGGTCGAGTCATAACGCACAAAGATGGGCGCCTCTTTCGGCGCAACTCGACCTCTTTCACCGTTGCCGAAAGTGATTACGCCGCGCATTGGCTCAAGCAGAAAATGAGCGTCGGCCCTTCCTGATTTGTCAAAGTCAGTTCGGAGTGACCAGTCGCGAAGGTGGCCGTTCTCAATCGTGAAAACTCCCAAATTGGACGAGAGCGCGGGTCTCTCAGACAGTTGCAAAAGTAGATTCGGTTTTCCATCTCCCACTCCGAGTCGGGCGGCTTCGACTCGGAGGAGCCCGGGCCGGCCTGGCTGGTTGGCCTGATATTCCAGGACCACAAATCTCACCGCGCGTTTGAATGTTTCGAAACTCAGCCGGGTGATCTGGCCTTTGTTATCGAAACGCAGCTTGAGCCAGGATCTTTGGCCCGCTTTCGGTGGAGTCCCCTTGATCTCTGCGCCCGCGGCAATGGTCCACTGCAGAGTTCCCACCGGCGCCGCCTGTTCGACGAACACTCCGTTGACAGTGCAATAACTTAATCGCGGGGCGGCATCATAAGCGCCAGCGGCAATTCGTGCACGCAGATAATAGAGCGGTTCTTTGACCTTGCCGACGATCGTTGGATTCATTCCGGCCGGGAGCTTTATCAGCACGCGACCATTCAGAGTAAGCGCGCGCGTGTCATCAAAGACCTCGCTGGATCTTATCTCACTAGCGGTTCTTAGTTTTTGCCAGCGGCCCTTCTCAGAAAAGAATTCCCAACTCAAACGGACAGAATGATGGGCCCTTCGATCCGGTCGAAAACTCAAGGCATCCGAATTATCATCTGGTCCATTGGCTGGCTTGCACTTGAGAATACTTGCGTCGCATCTCAGCGCCGCTGCGCGTTGTTCGCAGCTTAGACTTCGGCGCAACACCTGTCCGGCGTCCAGCGCCTGGGAGAGAAACAGCAGGCTTGCCGGAGTGCCGATCGGTAAGGGATTCGAAAAACCCAGATACAACTCTGAGCCGATGCTCGGGTCGGCGCCAAACGGTTCGATTTCTTCGAGGCGATGCAAACGATCGGATAGATCGTGAAAGCCGTCGGCATCCTTACACTGAATTACTTTCAGCTCGGTAGCGATTGCAAAGAGAGAGTTCAAAGATCGAAACCGAGTCGTTTGGCCGAAGGGATCCGCACCCTCGAACTCCACCGTTCGCGGAAGGCGGAGAGTGGGATCGCCGGGATCTTCTTTCAGTGAAAAACTGAGTGCGGCAATCGATGGTTGAGGAGGTGCGGGCCGAACGCCGACCAACGAGATAAATTTTCGCAAGTGGCTGTCCGGAATTCGATTCAGCCGGTAGATATCCATCTCGGCCAGCCAGGCGAAAAGCTCAATCAAAGTGATGCCCGGATCGGAAACGTTGTGATCGGTCCACTCAGGCGAATAGAACGGGATCAAGGCCCGGCCTTCGTCCACCAGGTCAGCCCAACGCCGATCATCAAGACTTGTTAGCGCAATGGACATTAGAATCGTCAGAAAACAAATATCTCAGGCCTCGGCTACATTGACCCGAAATTGGCCTCCTACAACAACGCGATCGTCCTTCACGGGTACGCGCTCGCCCTGCAACTCGCTGTTCAAAAGCAACTGCAGCTCTTTCAGATAATCGACTCCCGATGCCTGCTCCAGAACTGATGCCACGTCGGAAAGAAAAACATCGCGGCCCAGTGCCCAACCCGTCCCATCCGGTCCGCCGGTCAGTGGATGAAAGAAGGCTGACAGGCGCTCGATCACATCCTGCTCGACTCGACCGGCTTCCGCCGGATCGAGCGGCACCACAGTCGTATCCACGTCGATTGGCAAATAGTCGGGAGTCGTTACATAAATCCGGTGACTCGCGGCAAGGTCAGCGGCGGTTCGATCTTCAATGTGAAAGCGAACTTCTTCTCGCAGCTCGAACGAGGCAACCGGCCGAGGCTCGCTGCTGCGCGGAATAATCAGCAGCGTTACCCAGCCCGGTGCTCTCCGCCCAGCCGGATCGCGAGCCGGAATTGCCCGCGCGAAACCAACAGCGGGCGAGGCTTCGCGGGCAAATGTCTCGTAGTCTTCGGGTAACAAGGCCCGTCCGCGATGACGTAGAGTTTGCGGCGCGCGCGCCTCGTATTGCCTGGCCGACTCCCCGTCAGCACCACCTGACGCTGGCAGCGGATTGAACGCTTCTTCGATTCCGCCCGCAGGCGCAAGTAATTGCGAGATCTTCCGGGCGTCGACATTGCCGGCGCTGCCGCCTCCGGTCCGATATTGTCTGGCCAGAATCGATGCGCCAGCGGGCGGGACCTTCCCGTTTTTCGCATCGCCGAAGAGCAACAGGCCCTGAGCGTGATCGACGACGTAGTGACGATCGTTTGCTTTAGAGAAGAGTAAGTGACGTTGCGAATACCAACCAACCCAAACTTCAGTGATGCGTTTATTGCGGTCACGGACTAAACGTACGTTGCCTTTACTGATTTCAGTTTGCGAGCCTTCGGCGGCGAGCAGGGATTCCAGCTCGTCCACGTCAGCCTGGTTTCCGAAAACTTCGAAAGCCACGATGCGCCATTCCACGTTTGCGCGCAGCCCGCTGACTTCGCGTACTTCTATGATCTCGCCTTCGAGAACGGGGATTTGCGTGAACGAAAAAGTTTGATTGGGTTGACCGCTACTGCCACCCAGAGGTTCGTTGACGATCGTTTGATGTTGGATAACATGCGCCGCATTGGGAAACAGTCCCTGAATTACGGGCGCACCCGGTGGCTGGTCCTCTCTCAGTCGTGCGCGCAGCCAATGACGAGGAATCCCCGGCGCGGGCACCGAGCTTTGGTCAGCGCCGCCAATGCTAAACCGTGCGAGCTCCGCGCTGTTATCAGGCCCGATAAACGAGACGAGGCCCGGCAGACGCAGATCTCGGGTTTCATCCTCGACCGCCAAATCCTCCCACGAGAATCCGTCCCAGTACTGCCACAACAATGCCGGCCCTTTGGTGTCTTCGCGGTCTTCGAGAATATTGAACAGAATCGCGAGCCGATCCTCTGGCAGCTTTTTGTCGAAGCCGAGATACAACGCCGGCGTGCGGTCCTCGACCGGCTTATAAGGCTGAAATGTTTGGCCGGGCAGGCGGGACGCTTCGCTGTCGTCCTGGTAACGAAAATCATTAAAGCTCAACACATAATCGGCATCGAGCGGACCCTGCTGCCAGGTGTAACCGAGCAGGAACTTTGCAACCGTCGGAGGCTGGGGAACGACGAAGGGGAACTTCTTGTTGTTGACATCAGTAACCGTATTTCGAAAACCATAACCGCCGCTGAGCAAGCGCACTCTCATCCAGAGCGCTTCCTGGCCGTTCACCGCTACCTTCGCCATATCGAAAGGAATCGGCAGATTCGCAATCAAGCCGACGCCGCTGAAGTCCTTAGGCGACGCCTGATTCGGCTTAAACGTATAACTGTCGAGTTGACTCCAGGTGCGTCCGTCCCAGTACTCCCAGCTTACAGTGTGGGGCAGAGAATTGGTCGCGGACCGGTTATGACCTGTTGCGCTTACCGGAACCTCGAATGTCGGTTTCGGCTTATCGGAAAGTTGATCCTGTGTGGTTGCAGCGGCTTGCACATAGACCTGCATGGTCGCGCCGGGCTTACTGAATATCTCTTCACTCGTAAAATAAAAAGCCGAACCCGGCTGGGGCGTCAGACCGAGAGGGAAGAAGGGCTTAGTCAAATCAACCGATTGGTTCTCGGCAAACGCCTGATCGGGATTGAAACCGGCAGCGACCAGGGACATGACAGCCTGGTCCGTGGCGGGCGCCGGACCAATAGACACTTCGTCTTTGAAGTCTCCGGCTTGCAGCGTGAACGGAAACGGCGGAAACAAGGTCTCGCCATCAATGTCGGTAATTAGCTGCACAATCTGTCCGCTCGAAGGATCGCGGACAATCAGGCCAATCCCCTTGAGCGGAGCGTCGGATTCATCTATCACCCGCAGCAGGTCGTTGCTCCCGCCCGGCTGATCCTTCGATCGTGTGAGTTGAATCTCTATCGGCCGAGCGATGCTGGTCGCCAGTTTGACGCTCTCTACTTCCGGCAGAATCTGGGATGAGTTGGGCGGGAGTGGCTCGTCCAACCGCCCGCGAATCCAGAAACTGCTGAGGTTGTTTACTTCCACCTTCGCGGTCTCCGCACAGTCAGTCTCCAGCACATACTGTCCGCTGGATCGAAGACCGTCGGTGCTGTCGAATTTTGCCAGCTCTTCATCGCACTGAGGTTGAATGCTCTTGAATTGACGCCAGACTTTGCCGTCCCAATACTCCCAAATTATCTGCAAGTGTTCGCTGCCGGGCGTGCGCAACTCAAAGACCACCTGAACGTGGGCCGCGCCGGCCAGGTGCAACAAATTGGCGTGGCCAATATACAAATGGTGCGGAGTTTCTTTCAGGCGTCTTTTTTGGAAAGGTTGAAACGAATTGCCGGCCAGAAAGTCTGCGCTGTGATCGATGTATTCATCCCGTCCCGGCCACAGACTCACAACTTCTTTGAGCTTGGCCGCAGCCAGCCCGGTCGCGCGCTCAGTCTCAAAAATTATCTGGTCGTTGCTTTCCGGCGGCGGTGGCGCGGCGATGCGCGTGTTCGCCGGCAGCCGCGAATCGGTGACGTTGTCGGCTAATCTGAAAACCACGGGTGTGCGCGCGGCCTGCGCCGCAATCAACTGGATGTCCAACGTGTTGAAGAATGCCAGTTTGTTTTTTAGCGGCGCCTGATTCAACCGCTGAATGATCGCCTGCCAATAACGAGCGGCCGCCTGAATCAGAGCGACGTCCGCGCCGTTTTGCGTGGGCGCCCATTCGGGCACGTAACCAAGACGTCGTTTCTGCAGCTCGATTACCAGCTGGCTTGCATTCCGAGGGTCCAATTGTTCAGACGTTTGAATCACGCCGCCGTACCTTCCTGCAGATAAAATGGATAGACGAGATTGTGCAGCGTATTTGTCGATCTCACTCGATAGGTGAGATCGATCAACAGCTTGTTGCGCTCACCCGGATCAGATGTAACCCTGACCTCCTGGACTTCAATCCTCGGCTCCCAGGTAATGAGGGATTCTCGAACTCGCGTTTCCACCAGGGCCATGGTCGTGGTGTTTACATTGGCAAAAATGAATTCATTTAGTCCGGTCCCGAAATCCGGCCGCATCACGCGTTCACCACGATTGGTGAAAATGATTATGCGAATAGCCTGACGAATGTCTTCTTCGTAAACTGCCTCGGCAATCGTGCCGTCGGCTTCCACCCGGGGAGGGAAGGCCCAGCCGATGCCGAGAAAAGCTCTGTTCGGATCTACAGCTTTAACGTTCATCTCGATCAGCCAATGATCACCGTCATTTCGCCCACGGTGATTGGGTTCGGGCCGCCGGCTTCGGTGATCGTGTCACCCATCCGCGCGGCAGGTTGATTGTTGATAAAGACAGTCACACTTCCGACGAGGACGTTTCCGCCCACGTGTGGTTGGGGACCGTTGGACAAGGGACATGAATGGATATCCATGACGGCGCGCCAGGCGGGCAGATTCCCGATGAAAACGTCCGTGCTGCCCGCTCCCAACAGCGGCGTGCCATGTCCGGTCATGTCTCCGACTCTGGCGGCTGGCGGCATTTGCTACTCCTTAATTGATCTTGACCGGCTTGCCACTGACGATGCAGGGGCCGGTAGCTTCCATGGAAATCAAGTTGCCTTCAATCTTGACGTAGCCTTTTGACTTCAACTCGATCCCCGTCACCGCCTCCACGCTGATGATTTGTGTAAGGTGGCTCATGAAAATCTTTACGGTTCCCGTTTTATTTTCGAGACTGATGCCTGTTGGGTCCATTTTGATTTTCTGTTCCGCGACCGGCGGACTCGAGGTGATGGTGATCGATTGCTTCAGATCGTCGAACTCGATCTGATGTCCGACTTTCGCGTTCAAACCGGTCCTGATAATGCGCTTGCTGGGCACGTCCGTGGGCCCCGGACTGACCGGCGGTTCAACCTTGGTGCTCCACATTCCACCGATGATGTAAGCATCAACCGGATCGGCATGCACGAGGGCCACCAGCACTTCGTCGTCAACATTGGGCGTATGAAAGTGCCCGGTGCCGTTGCCGGCGCCGGTAGCCGTCAATCGCGCCCATACCTCTTGATCGAGAGTGGGAATCCTCACCAGGACTTTTCCCTGCCTGATCAGATCGCAATTATTTTTTACGATGCCCGGCGCAATACTCGTGCGCGGCAAATCTCTGCCCTGACTCTTCTCTTTGGCGGCGCTGTCATAAAGAGTGTTCGGCATCTCTTTTTCCTGTTCGTTAGCGAATCGTCTGGCCTTGTACTCTGAGCAACCCGGACGTGTCTTTGGGAATCGGAATCGAGCCAAACCAAACTTCTTTGCGCGCCTCGAACTGCGTTCGATAACCTCCGCCATCGATGGTGTGCGTGGCTTGAGTAACGCGGTAAAGTCCGCCGAACTGGCTTCCGAGCCCGTCGAACTTGATTACCTTGCTGGCCTTGATCCGCGGATCGCCGATGGTGCTACCGGAGGCGGTAAGCCGATTGTTGAGCCGCGGCAGCAGTTCACTCAGAATTTGCTTGGGCGCTGTGACTGGACTGATGGCCTCAATTTTCAAAACGCCCTCTGAACCCTTGACGCCCGGTGCATCTTCCAGCCCAGGCAGGTTTGGGAAGATCTCAAGGTTGAAGGCGGCCCGATCAAAGTCCCACGACAAAACGATTACCACTTCGATTTGAATGCTTGGAATCCAGATGCGCGCTGAGACACCGCCCACCTGGCCCACCGTCGAGATTTTCGGCGTGAATTCAATCAGCGACTGGCCCCATTTCAGGTTGACGCTGGGTGAATAGTCCTGGATCAGAAATTGAAACTTGAGCACGCGTCCCTGAGGCTGGGCCGTGTGATCGATGTACATCTCCCAGCCGTTCTCTTTGGCCAGACTCGAAAGAAAATCAAAGTCGCTCTGCTTATTCTGGATGCGAATTCCCTTTTTGGCTTCGATCGGATCGACTGCATACGCCAGCAATAATGTTAGAAATGACAACGCGGCGCCCGCCGGATCGACTACCGGGATAAGTAAGTTCGAGAAAGCTACCAGATCGGCAACCAGCGGATCGGGCAAGGGAAACTTGCCGAGGCACGGCAGACTGATCGCGAACGAACGATCTTTGGTGCCGTGCGTCAGCCGTTGCAGAAAGTCATGGGCGATCACGGTCACGGTCGGCATCCCACTATTCGGAAATGAAACATTCACTCCCGTGATCTCGCCGACAAAGACCTGTTCGAGAGGCGCCGGAGCATAACCAATCTTGAGCGTGAAACTGTTATCAACCTGAAGTAGCGGATGATCGAGCCATTGCAGTCCGGCATTTGCAAGCGTTACCTCAACCCGATCGGCGCCCTCGATACCGTCCTGATAATTGACCCGCATGACGGACGCCCGCATCGCCGGCGGAATCAAATTCCCGCCAATCTCGATTCGATAATCGGGCGCGAATTTTGCGTGCGGCAGAATCACTATTCAACGGCCTCCCTGGTTTGTGGATCGATAAACGGGAGCGACGGGACGATCAGTGATTGACCCGGGAAGATTGTGCGAGGATCGTCCAGAGCGTTGGCGATCGCGATGGGTCGCCAGGCTTTCGGGTCGTTGTAGAGTGCATTGGCGATATCAATCAGGCGCTCTCCCTGGGTCACCACATGAACCTTGCTGAAGTCGGCGGTTTGCCGGCTGACGTCTCTTGATTCCTGATCGGGCGAAATAACTTCGTTGAAAGTACAAGTCAGGCGCGCGCGCACCGGCTTTCCATCGGTATCGAACATCGTGAACTTCTGATTGACGCGCGCCATGACACACGAGAATTGCAGCGACGACCACGAGATCAGTAATAAAGGCGGTGTGTGCAGTTGGGGATCGATCTCCATCAGACCCACGATTTTGTCGGTAAAGACTTTGCGCACATCTGCCTTTTGAAACGACGGCGTGTCCCAGGTATCGAAGAACAGCTCCATCTCGAGAGTCCGCAAATTCCCATGTACGAACTGCATGATCGGGCCCGAAAGTCCGGGAATACCCTGCACCGCGAGATTGTTGTCCTTGTTGACGGAATATTCTTCCGGATTGAAGAGGACCGGGATGTCCTCCTTGCCGCTACCGCGAAAGACCGTGATTTGTGCTTTCTGCAGACCCATCTTCTTCTCCGTAGTCGCTAGAAAACTCTGCCGATGCGCTCCCGATGCGCCACGATGCGGCCGTCAATGCTGCGCACCACTTGTTCAGTCAGCTTCTCGATGTCGATTGGCGAGCCGCTCTGATTAGTCCAGGGCGCCCAACTCGCGTTCCGGTTAAGGGAAGATTCGGATATCGCACGTTCTGAAACAGCGTGCTGTACTGCCAGCGTGTTTTGTCGATGAACCTGTGTAACCAGGCCGGGCCGTACATTTTCTTCAAGCCGGTTTCGCTCGGTAACGATTCGTTTGATCAACTGCCCGCCGGTCCGGATAACCAATGCCTCAAATCGCGGCACCGTCGATCCGGGCTTTCCATTCACCAGGAACCGGTCAAAGATCCGAACCAAAGCAGACGAGTAGTGATCATTGGTTAACTCGTGAACGATCTCTTGCGCAGACGCGCCAGGAGTCGCAACCTGGTAGAAATCCCGTCGCGTCCGAACCATCTCGTTGCTATGCCCATCGCGCCTAATTGTCTTGTGCATGAATGAATGACCGAGCGTTGCGTATTCCTTCGAAGTCGATCCGATGAATAGCGATCTGACTTCCCGATTCAGGCAATGCAAGACAGGAGCGATCGAAAGCCGAATCTGCGAAAGAAAATTTGCCGAAGCGAAATACCGGCGTTCGACCTCTTTGAGGGTGATGGGACGGTTTCCTGCCAGCACCAGTGCGAGCGCCCGACTGCGAACCGGCATTCGACTGTGACGCTCATAAAGCGTTTGCGCCCACGCGGCCCAACGATTTGCCGGACGCTGCCGGCCCGGCCCAAGAACTTTGCTTTTGATCGCGTGCGGTTTACGCATGACCTTCATTCAATCGGCGATTGATAGTCGAAATCTCCTGCACCCAACGTCGGCGGTCGGGATGCTCCAAATTCATCACGGCCTCTGGCGGCCAGTGAAAGTGATAAGCGATGAAGGCTATCTCCTCGTAAAGCGCTTTGAGGGGATAGCCTAGAACCCCCCCAGGCCATTCATCTCAACTTCGAACGCGTGAGTGCACTGGGGACAAGCAGCGTCTACGCTCGCCTTGCCGGTTTGATTGATCCGGTTGTAGAACTCCTGCAGGTACGCGAGATCGGCGGCATAAAGACTCTCGATCACGTTGGGGTTAATGTGAGACACCGAACCCAGCCGGATGATCACTCGCGAGAGCAGAATGATGATCAGGTAAGCCTGATTGCTCTGCACGCGTGGATCTTTCAAAGGATGAATCTCGTCTGCCGCGGTGGCCAGCCGCATCGTGCCTTCGCGATGCAGCGTGCCCTCCTCGTCCTGATATCCGACAGGTAAAGTGAATTCGTATTCCGTTTGAATCATCATTTCACCCTCTCTATTCCTTCGGTCACGATCTCCAGAGTCTCAATCGCGATCTCGTTGTTCTTGGCGTTCAGATCCGCAGGGTTGTATTTGGTTGGCCAGGCGTCCTTGAAGTTCCACCGAGCTCGCTCAGTCACCATGTCGATGTCGTAGATGACGATGCTGCCGGTCCTGCGATCGATCTTGCCTTTAGTTACATCACGGTACCAGTTGTACAGATCCATCGAGTCGGTGAGTCCCCACTTCAGTACAATGTTGCCGTACTTGGTCTGTCCCGGCAGTTTGCGAGCCGTGGTGTTGTCACCACCTTCACGGTACTCGATCGGATCGGTGCTGATATCAAAACCGGTGCATTCGGTGAAGCCGGCCTGCTGAATCTTGTCGATCTCCAGTTTGAAGTTGAAATTGCGATAGGGATCGACGCGTTGTGCGGTTGGCATAATCTATTCCTCCTCTTTCGAGTTTTTGTTTGCGGCCTACTCCTGAACCACAGGGCCGCCTGGTTGTTGAATGATCCGAAAGACAATGAACTCCGCCGGGGTAGTCGGAAACAGCACCACCTCGATAACGAGCTGGCCTAACTGCCTCAAACTTGGTGGGTTCAAGTCTTCGTCGATCCGCACGCGAAAGGCCGCTTCAGGCGTAGCGCCGAACAGCGCTCCATCGCGCCAAACGCGCGTTAGAAAGTCGGTCACCTGCCGGTTCACCTTGCCCCAAAGCGACAAATCGTTGGGCTCGAAGACGGCGAACCTTGTGCCTTCCTGAATTGATTCTTCAATGAAGAGCAAGAGCCGGCGGACGTTGACATAGCGCCACTGCGTTATGTCTTTCGGGACAATGGTGCGAGCTCCCCACACGCGAATTCCGCTGCCCTGGAATTGCCGGATGACATTGACGCCGATTTCATTCAGCGGTCCCTGCTCGTCGTCGGTCAACGTTCGCTCCAACGCGAGCACGCTGCGCAAGGTGTCGTTGGCGGGCGCCTTGTGCACGCCGCGACTGTTGTCAGTGCGGGCGTAAAGACCAGCAATGTGTCCGGACGGAGGGATGGTCACTCGCCCGTCGGCGACCGGGTTGGTGATCACTACGCGCGGGTAATAAAGAGCAGCATAGCCGCCATCCGAGCTAACCAGATTGCGCTGAGTGACAATGCCGTTCGACGGAGTTGCGTTCAAGACGGGATCCAAAATCGCAAACCGGTCCTGCATCTTTTCGCAATGCGCCACCATGTAAGCCTGAATGTCCTGGTCAGTGCGATCGGGCACGCAGAGCATATTCACTTCATCAATCGGTTCCAGGGCATCGATGCCCGCGCGGAAGAGCGGCGTAAAAGTTCCACCACGAAAGCCGCTGAGGTTCTCATTTGCACCGCCGGCGAGGGCTGTAGCGGCGAGCACCGCGGGCCGGTTCGTGGGCGGAACGGTCGGATTTGGCGGATCGATGGCAGTGACATCAACAAAAGTTGAATCCACTACGTTGCCGAAGTATCGGCTGTGGCGGGGATCCATCGAAAGGTTGGGATAGGTCTCTGTGCCCGGTGTTTGAAGTACCAGCGTGAACTCCAGACTGGATATCTTCACTGCGGGATCACCAGTGGCCATCCCAAACAGATTTGTGAGCCCCCGCGCCAGGACGATCACGCCGCCGGCGCCGATTTTTTGAATCGACTGAACGACCTGCTCGTCGGTTTTCACTCCGTTAGCGATGGTGACGTAAGAACCTGCTTCCAGCGCGTCGAGCTTGTTCAGGCGAATGCGGCGTTGGCCCGGATTAAGATCACCCATCCGCAATTTCCCTGCGGCTGTATAGGTGTTAGTCAGCGAATCCTGCAGGTTGATGGTCGTTCCACTGACGTTCGCAACTGTCACGCGGTCGCTGTTGGTGCCTTCTGAAAGCAAGACGATATCGCCCGGTAGAAACTTGCCGGCGTCCGCGGCGGACGTTGCGTTTGCTTGTTTGGCGGTCGCCGACGCCAGAGTGATTTCCGCTTTCAGCGCTTCCACGCCTGCGGCCACGGCTACAATGCTCGCATCCTTTATTTCGACCGTGATGGAATCGCCTGCCGTACCTTCCTGTTTTGCGGTGACAACTAAAGTGTCGCGAGCCGTGGGCGTGGCTTTGTCTTTCAATTTCAGAGACGACTGTTTGCCCAGGCCGACGCGCACGAAGAAACAGGACTTGCCGCCATTATCAAAGAAGCCACGCACTGCGTGCGTCACCCAGACCTGCGGATCCACGATGAAAGGTCCGAAAGGATCATCCGGATCCAGCGGCCCAAACTTGTTGACGAATTGAGTGAAACTGGTAAGAAATTCCGGTTTGTTGATCGTCCCGCGCCGTGCCGGACCGACGAATGCGGCCGTACTGGTTCCGACTCCGGCGATGGCGCCGGGCAGTTGTATCTCATCGATGTAAACGCCGGGCGCTTTGTTGGTTGCTACGAATGCCATGTTGTTTCCTCCTTCAGTTTTTCTGCTCTAGTTAGAGCGAAACCAGGTTGATGTCATAGTTCTCGGGCAAAGAGGGAACGACCAATGACTGGGTCATTGGCTGAAACCCAATTGCGACTGCGCGAATCGTGTGTGTGCCGCCTGGCACACGAATGAATGTGTATCTTCCATCGCTGCCTGATCGGGTGCGCAATGCGGGATCGATAATGTCCACGACCGCGTCAGCAACGCCTGGCGTAAGATTCACCGGCGCGTCAGCGGCGTCCATGGTGAATGCGTGGTTCAGTCCGCCGGTCAGGGTAACCAGGTTCGTCGATTGATCGACTTCCTGTACGGTCGCCTCCTCTGAGGTCCCCGCCTGGCTAATCCTGACCGATGTTCCCTGATTGATGTGGGCAGTGTCGGTTATGCGCAACGTGCGCTGACCGATTTGCAGATCGTCGATGCGGACATTGCCGCCGGTATACGCATTTGTGAGCTTTGCCTCGAAAGTAAGCGTAGCGCCGGTCACATTCACGACAGTCGCACGGTCGTTCTTGGTCGCCTGCGTCAGCAACACGATGTCGCCGCGTTTGAATTTCGCGGCCTGGGCCGGATTGGGCAGAGTTGCTTTGTCGATCGAAGCATTGACCAGACTAGACTGGGCCCGAAGAGCGGCGACCTGCGGCCCACGCACCTGTCCACCGATCTGAATCATCGTTTCGGCGGTCGCCTGATCGCCCGGAGCTACACCTGTAAGTCGCGTGGTGACCAGCGGGCCGCCGTCCTGCAGACCCAGATCCATTGCGATCGTGACCGTGAGATAAAAAGCCGGTCGCGGTGGAATCGCCAGAGCATCCCAGAACTCACCTGCATTCTTGTTAGGATCGATTTGGGCGACCCACATCTGTGGCGCGTAAATCTGAGTGGTCAACCGTCCCTGCAGGTAAACGGGCGGAATGATTGGGAAGCGCGTCAGCCACAGAAGGGCCTGCGCCAACAGCCGATGTTCCTCGGCGACTTTTTGCTGGTTCGTCAGTTTTGACCAGGCGGTCACGATATAAGAACAATCGACGCGCACCGGGGCCTGGCGGCGGACAAAGGCGTTGCCCACTTTCTCAATGATCGGCGTCGGATCGCGCAGCTCGCGATTCTCTTTCACGTCGTAAAGGAAAAGATTCACGGTAGGCTTTGCCAACGCAGTCTCGAAATTCTTGTCAGGCGTGATGAAGCTAATCTCCGCGCCGAGCAGTTCCGAGAGCGGCGGCGCCAACGGCGGCGCATTCATCGCCGGATCGTCGAGGATCTTATTTAGCGTGCTGTCGAGATCTTGAAACATGGATTATCGGTCCAAATCATGCCGCCGTTGTGGGCCGCTTGGCCCAGTCAACCGCGCGAGCATCCGGGTTGCGCCAGTTGTTGCATGCTTAGTTCTCTTGCATCGTTCCAAGAGGTTTTTGTGGAGGCTCACTGGTTTATCCTCCAAAGCGTGGTCCGCGTATTGTGTTTCTTGTTTTCCGGTTGCGGATCCCACCAACCTTGTGTCAACCGAGTTACCTCGGCATCAAGTTCGGCTTTCGTATATTTCTTGAAGCCTCCCTTTGTACTCCACTGATCAGACCAGTAGATTTCCGGCCCCGACGCAATGTTGTTCAAGGACAGGGTTACGCTGTGATAACCATCCATCAAACTCATGCCAAACACACTCCAGCCCAAGTCGCCCCCGGACATGGCGATCACCGTATCCCAAACGCTTTCATGAAGCTTTTCAGGTCTGAGGGTTCCGGTTGTGATGCGCCCTTTTTTGTCCTCGAATTCGATCACTCTTCCCGCGCTGGCCCGACCTGAACTTTCGAGCTTACCCATCGACTTATCCACTTCGCTTCCCATTTTCTGTTTGGGATCGTTCAGCAACAGGCGAATGCCTTTGTTGAGGCAGGCGATGCAGCTTTCAGGCGAAGTCGACTTGGCATTATTAGTAAAGTATTCGCGCATTCGATCGATCGATTCGGCAGAAAAGGTTCTTCCCGAAGCGAGTGCTTGGCGCCGGCTGAATTCGTCTGAGATCAGCCCTGCCTCCATTTCGAGAGGCGCAGTCTCGTCGTTCGAAGAGTTGAAAAGCTGGAGCGTTGCGCTGATCAGGTCGTATCGTTGCTTAAGTTCGTCGTCGCTTAACTTTTGTAAGTTGACACTCTGCTTAAGACTTTGCGGGATGACTTGCCGCTGCAACTTTAAGCCGTTTCTCTGTTGCCCAACGTGCGTAAGTTCATGGGCGAGAAGCTGACGTCCTCCGGTCGTCCCGGGAGAGTATTGGTTCTCGCCCATAAAAATATGATTCCCGACCGTGAAGGCCCTGGCATTCAACAGCTGGGCCACCTGTCCGGTCTCCCGATCGGTATGCACTCGAACATCGTTCAAAGAGTTGCCAATCCGTGACTCCATAAGCGACCTGGTGCCTGACTCAAGCGGCACTCCCGATGAACCTGCTATTTGTGCGGCCGATTGTTGCCGATCTTCTGTGCAGGCGAGCGGTTGCGCCGGGTTCGTATCTCTTGCCACCTGAGCCGCGACCCGGTCAGCCTCCTTCTCATGACTGTCGCCGGGCATGCTCATCTTCAGTTTAGTCTGGATAATCCGGCCTACACCCTGATTGCCGACCGAACGCTGAAGGGCGAGAAACGGATTCTGAAAATTGTTTGGGATTCTCGGACCTTCGGCTCGTCGCTCGGTAGCTTCATGCGACCGTTCGGCTGGCCACGTTGTCCTGGTTTGAGCAGCGCGTCTCATTCAATCAATCTCTCTCGACAAATATGTGGTTCTCGGAATCCCAAACCAACTTCCCACGATTTTCTTCGAGCCATTTCGACCAACGCTCAAACGCCGTCTTCCCGAACGATTCCCACCACTGATCTGGAATGGCGGCATAGTTGTCAGCGATTTTCTCTTCTCTGCGAGTCATCGCGGCTAACAAGACCATCGCAGCCCACGCTCTGTCCGGATCCTTCAGTAGTTCGATGAGTTGATCTAGAACCTGCGGATCACCGGCAAGTGACAAGTTGACCAACTCGGGCGGCGCGGCTACTACGACCCGACGTTCGAGAGTGGCAAACTGAGATCCGGCCGGCCTCATCGTGGCAAACTCAATTCGATCGTTTCGAACCGAATCTAACTTTTCTTGCAGATTCATAGATTCACTTTTCCCGCTTCGATAATCCTTTTTAGCCCCGGCATTAGGCCGATGGAACAAAAGCCAATCTCTTGAAAATCTCTATTTTCCACCGCTCAGGCTGTTGTAATCGTCTATATATTTCTGCTCGACGGTTTTACCCTTCAACTTGCCTGTATCGTAAACTCGCTTCAGAACATCCTTGACCAAATCATCCTTGCTCTTCTTGCCGCTCGTGACGGCTTCATAATCGGAAAGGAAAAACTCTGGGTCGTAGGCATCTGTCTTCGCGCCTTTCGGCATAGTTTTCTTAATCTCGAACCAAATCTTGCCTAGTCGGAGCATGCCTTCTACTTCAAGTTCAACCGTCTTGTATGCATATTTCTTGGCATCCAGTGTCCCTTTGCTGCCCTTGGTTGCTTCCTTGTCGAGCGCCTCGAATTTCGGCTTTCGCACAGCATTATTCAACTCGAACAGGAAATCGCTCATTGCCATAACCGCATCAGCAGTACGAGTCTTGGGAATATACACTTTCGATCCGACCGTACAGGCCCTGCCTGTTGCTACGACCGAGGCCGGCCCATCTTCCACAAAGCCACCGAACTGAGCACCGGCGGTATCCGCCTCGTTGACGAGGGTCATCGCGGACGGCTGCTTACGAATAAGCTTCCCCGCATCGGGAAACTTTTTTTCGAAGTCGTCCAGTACCGGAATTTTCCCGTTCGTCCTTTGAATCCCAACGCCGGCCGCCACAATCGCGGGTGCATGCATCCCACCCGCTACCTTGCGGCCCACGGCGTCGGCCTCGCGCTCTGACGCATCCCGCGGGGAACTGAGTTCCGTGCTTCTAGACGAAGTTAAGCCGCTCTGACGTTGCTGAATGACGTGCGCCAATTCGTGCGCAATGCGTTGTTGTCCCTCGCCGGTCCCCGGCTCGTATTTTCCCGCTGCAAAAACAACATCATTCCCGGTCGTGTAAGCCGTCGCCCCGAGAGATTTCGCCGATTCATTTGCCTGAGCATCGGTGTGCACTCGGACGTCGCTGAAGTCCTGACTGAAGCGTGACTCCATCAGGCCCTGGAGATTTGCATCGAGTGGTCTGCCTGACGAGGCATTCGTCTTCGGCGGCATGATTTCCGTCGAGTTGCCGTGACCGGTCAAGTCTCGCGCCGATTTCTTCAATAGTTCACTGACCGCCTGGTTTCCAACCTTCTGTTGCAAGCTCAGGATTTCTAATTTTGGATCGGCGGTGCGACGCTTGGCGCCTGGCGTTGTTCGACCGCCCGCTCTCTTAGAAGCGGTCGCTGATTTGTTTCTGATTCGGCTAGCGCGCGACATCAAAGTTTCTTTACGGGCCTTTGCCCGTCACGATTTTTCAACCGGTCAGCATCTTTCCGAGTTTTTGATATTCTCGCTGGGCGCTCTGCCACAGGTGCGTCATGTCAATCCGGCCGCCGTCAGTGGCGGCCAGATAGGCTGAGCCCAGCACGATGTTTTTGATATTGCCTCCCGCAATCCGAAATTGCTGGGCGAGCAGATCAAAATCAATGTCTTTGCTCCGCGGCGTCTCTGGCGGAAAAAGCAATTCCCAAATCTGTCGCCGCTGTATTTCGTCAGGGAAGGGAAACTCCACCACGATTTGCAAACGCCGCAGAAAGGCTTCATCGAGGTTCTGGCGCAGGTTCGTCGCCAGAATGGCGATGCCTTCGTATTGCTCCATCTTCTGCAGCAGATAAGAGATCTCAATGTTGGCGTACCGGTCGTGCGAGTCGCGCACTTCGGAACGTTTCCCAAACAGAGCATCCGCTTCGTCGAAGAAAAGAATTGCGTTCGCGTTTTCGGCGGTCGTAAAGATCCGATCGAGATTTTTCTCGGTCTCGCCGATGTATTTGCTGATGACTCCTGACAAATCGATTTTGTAAAGTTCCAACTCCAATTCGTTTGCGATGATTTCGGCGGCCATGGTCTTTCCGGTTCCCGAGGGACCGGCAAACAACGCGCTCACGCCCTTACCCAAAGAAAGCTTTTCCCCAAATCCCCATTGCTCCAGCACCCGCCTTCGCTCGGCCACGCGGGAACATAACTCTCGCAATTGGTCCAGGATCTCCGCCGGCAGCACGATGTCGCGCCAGCGGTAGACCGGCTCGATTTTTCGAGCCAGGGTTCCCAGTTGATGTTGCGACTGCGAGCGCGCGGCACGGCAGATATCGCCGAATGTTGGGTGCGGTGCTAAGTCGTTCGTGAACTCGTCGGACGCCGCGCGCCACAAAGAACTGTTGCAAGCGTCAAGCACCGCTTGTGAAACCTGCGCGGGAGTGAGCCGAAAACGGCCAGCCAGAACGTCGAGTTGCTCTTCATCAAGCACGATATCCGCGGCCTGGGCCCTGACTTGCCAACACTCGCGCCGCAGGGAGAATTCCGGAATTGAAAAAGACACATCGATCAGCCCCAGAGTTTTGCCGTTGTCCTCAGTCTGCATTAACGGACAAGCTTGCTCGCCGGCGAGAAAGACGATTCCGGGGTGTTCGAACAAAACGGTCGCCAGCATCCGAGCCTGAGCGCTGTTTTCAGCCCTCAACACATCGCAGCCATCCACGTAAACGATCGCATCCTGCAACCGTGCCTGGCGAAACACGCGTTTGAGCGTTTGACGGGTGTCGGTTTCAGTTGTCAGAGCACGATTCAGATCGACAATTAGCAAAGGTAGATTTGCTTCGCTGGAGGCGGCCTCTGCCGCGGTAAACTTGTCGGCGCTGCAGGGACCGGAGCAGTAAAGCCTTAACGGTTCGTTATTATTCCTGGCTCGAAGCGCCAACGAAACGAGGGCGCGTTTGACTTTTCTGTCTAAGCCCAAAGATTCGGGAGCCGTCTTCGGCTGCCGCTTTTCACAGAACGATGAGAGACGCAAATGCAGCGAATCGTGTCCCAGCAGAAAGCTGGTGACCTGCTCGTCAAGTTTGAGGTAGTGGGCCAGAAGCGGCGGCCCGGTTTGCGATGGGTCGGGCAGCAGTCGCAGCAAATCATTTCTTATCAGCGGCGACTCTGGGGCGAAGTGGGCGCGTCTGGCGACCTTTTCATCGACCGAAGCGCAGAAGAGGTTCAATGCCAGATCGACTGTCGGGCGCCGGCGGGTCACGTCGTCCTGCAGATAAGCGATCAGCCGCTCGTATCGCAGATCCACCTCGGTCGCCAGGGCCAGCAAAATTAGATCCAGATCAAACGTCGCCAGCCCAAACCTCTCGGCAAGTCTGTTCATGAGAGGATTCGATTGAAGCTGCTGATGCAATTGCTCGCATAGCTCTTCACCGGGCACATCGCCGCAAAGGCTGAGCGTTGCGGCGCCCGGCGATTGCGAGAACAGCCGGTGGATTTCTTCATGGTTGACGTACAGCCCTCGGTACGGGTCGGATGTCGACTGCGAGCCGTAAAGCGATTCAGCCAACAGCGTGGCTCGAACGAGCAGCTGATCCAGGCAACTGAGCAGAGGCACAAGATCGGCTCCGGCAGTAGAGTTACCAGCAGCGAAGGTTTCGTTTTGATCGATTTCTATAGAGAAATCCATCTCAAGAACCGTTCCCCCAGACGATGGCGCACCCCCATCTTTTCCAGGTAAGGCGCGATAAACCGTGCGATCTCTCGCAGGTCTTGCAAATACTGCCGTTCACCGCCAGGCACATGAGTAATGCGACCGCGCCAGGCTGGTCTCTCGCGCTGATCCGATCTCTCTTCGAGCCACACCTTAATGATGAACGAGTGCGTTTGACATTCATTAGGGTCTTGACGAATCGTGTCGTCAGAGTCCTTCGGCAGTTTGGCCTCTTCCATCTTCGGCGTTATTACCAAAGGCATCAGGCCCCGAGAAATAGCCAGTGATGTTACACAATGGCCAATCAAGAAAACCGAGATTAGTTTTCTGGTTGACGACGGTACCCGACCGGAGTCCGTTAAATCGTCTCGAAGGCGTCTGTCTGATCGTCTTTAAGTGGAATTTCTTGAAAAAACTTTGGCGAGTCAAAAAAGCATTTGGACAATCGAACAGATATTTCGCGCGAGATACTTCGCGAGATACTTAAGGACGAACCGTCCCGTTATTCTAAAATCGCTGAAGCCATTCGAGGAAACATCATCGACCACGTGGGTGGTTAAGCGTCGGGCCGGTGAGTCAGGGCGGCTTGCTGTCCCCCGGAACCCAGGATTGGCGTTGCTTGAAAAATTAGTGGCGGCGGATTAATGCGAGCTCAACCGCGCGAATATCCTTTTTAACCTGACGCTGAATATTAGACAGCGTTGAGCGGACAGTTTTCAGGTGATCCAGAACCTCGGGCAACAAATTCGTGGCGCTGCTGATTGCTAACTTCTCGTCGCCGGAAACGGACGATGAATCGTTGATTTCATCTGCCTGAATTCGCTTGAAGAGAGTTGTCGTGCGGGCGCTGGGAGAAACACCGAGTTCCGTTTTCAAAGCCGCGAGGCAACGTTCGTACTGCCGCAAAGCCGCAGTGCGATCCCCTGCGGCCAGGTAGAGTCGCATGAGCTGCCGGTGCGCGCGTTCACGCGCAGGATCAAAACGCAATGCTTCTGTGGCGTAACTCAATCCCTGTTCGAAGAAATTTTTCGCTTCGCAATAACCGATGAGCCGATCCAGAGTCGCGAGATAGATATTCTGCAGGCGCTCGCGTTCGTACAGGCACCACTCCTGATAACAACCTTCCAGCAGATCCCCCTGATACAATCGGACCGCGTTCTGAAGATTGCGCGCGTCTTCAGTACTCAATGCCTGGCCTGATCTCACAGTAAGCGAAGCGGCTGCCTTTTCAAATTCAGCTACATCGAGCCACAAATCTAACGCTGGATTTAAGCTGACCCAGTCCGCTTCCACGAGAGCGAGACGCTGATTAAGCGGCCCAAGATTTGTTTCCAGACCGGATTGCAGTTGCCAGAGTGCCTGTCGCAGATACTTTTTTGCATACGAGGTTGAACTGTCGCCCCATAACAAACCGGCCAGCATCTCGCGAGGGTGAGGTTTTCGAGAAAGCGCAAGATAACAAAGAAGTTCCTGCACCTTTCCGGCGTCAAAGCTGTGTAGGTTTCGGCCCTCATAGCTGGCGCAAAACCTGCCAAAAAGTTGGATTCTAAGCGCGGTCATGCGGGAGTCTCCGAGGAATAAAGAGTCTTCCTGCTAAATCCAAATCGAGAGCCTAACCAGCGGCTCTCGTTCTTACAAAAACGCTACAAATGGTTCATACGGTAAACCTCTAATCGTTGACGTGAGGCGGCGAGGGAAAGTCGCACGTAAACGTGAAAGCTTTGGGGGTTTTGACCCGCGGAATCTAACCCAGACCGTGTAGCTCTGTCAATAGCAAATGTACGGGCGACTACATAGCGGAACCAACATGCTTCGAGAGAACAGTAGCGACATAGGAATCGGGGTTCAAATCCTCGGACCAATAGCCTCAAAAGTCCCAGGTATTTGCGATCCTCGATTCTTCTTTTTTCCGCGAAATTAGCAGACCCTTGCCGCCTGCACCTGATTCATAGTCTCGGTCCTGAGCCGGAGAATTTCGTTTGAAACAACAGAACCGTATTGAACCGTATACGTGTGCGATGATATCGTTGACTAAAGCAACCAGAAAGGTTAATAGAAACGATGAGCGAGCTACTGAAGCCAATAGACGCAGCCCAGCTGGCCGGGGTTAGTTACCCGACGCTGAAGCAGTGGATCTACAAAGGCAAGATTCGTTCGACGAAGACTGCCGGTGGTCATCATCGAATAGCCCGCAGTGAGATCGAGCGCGTGACCGGAACGGCGAAAGCGAAGAGGTCAAGCGGGCGCAAGCCGATCGGCCTCGAGGCAATCAGTGGCCGTAACAAGCTGTCGGGAACTATCACCGAGCTCCGTTACGAGGGCTTGCTGGTACAGGTAACGATCGATGTTGGCGGGCATGAAATAACGTCTATCATCACCAGCGATGCAGCGCGGTCGTTGGGGTTGAAAGAAGGCGTTTCTGTTTACGCCCTGGTCAAGGCTACGGAAGTTATGGTGATCCGGGGTTAGTAAAAGTCTCGAGATGAGAAGCACGCGACAACGTCACCGCTCAGAAGGTTCAACCAGCGCAAAGCTGCGGCCTCTCTTGGCAACCAAGGTCGCTATCCTCGCATTGCTTCTTCTGTCGATCCCCGGTTGCCGATCCAACGGACCACCTGCGGCAGGACCGCCCACCGCCAACGAATTCACTGTCTCGGCCGCGATAAGTCTTAAGGATGCGTTCAACGAGATCGCGGATCTCAATGAGAAGCGAACCGGCACTAAGATTCATTTCAACTATGGAGCGTCGGGAGCCTTACAGAAGCAGATTGAGTCCGGCGCGCCAGCGGATGTGTTTGCGAGCGCTGGGGCGAAGCAAATGGATGATCTCGCCGTTAGGGGTGTTATCGTTCCAGAAACGCGCGCAGACTTTGCGCGGAATTCACTTGTCCTGATTGTCCCCGCTAAAAGCACCGGTATTAGTTCATTTAGCGATCTATCAAATCCCGCAGTAAAAAAAGTGGCGGTGGGAAATCCAAAGACAGTTCCTGCCGGCCAGTACACCGATCAGACATTCAACAGGCTCAAGCTGTTGCCTCAGATTCAGGCGAAGCTCATCTTCGCCGAGGATGTGCGACAGGTCCTGGATTACGTGGTGCGCGATGAAGTCGAGGCCGGTGTCGTCTATTCATCTGATGCCTTGAGCGCGGGCGACAAGATTAAGGTCGTTGCTCGCGCTGCCGATGATTCACACGATCCAATTCTGTATCCGATTGCTGTGGTCAAGGATAGTAAGCAACAAGATGCCGCACGGAAGTTCATCGATCTCGTCCTCAGCTCTGACGGTCAAGCCATATTGGTGAAGCACGGCTTTCTGGCGATTAAATAGATGATCTGGGAACCACTCAAGCTTTCGCTCCTGGTAGTAACGGTGGCGACCGCGATAATCGCGACGCTCGGCCTCGCGCTTGGTTTGCTATTGGCCAAAGGCCGATTTCACGGGCAAGAGTTGCTCGCCTCGTTTTTCACTTTGCCGCTGGTCTTGCCGCCGACTGTGAGTGGCTACTACTTGATTGTCTTGCTCGGACGTCACGGGCTGATTGGCGAGCCCATCTACAAACTGACCGGCTGGTCCATCGCTTTTACCTGGCAAGCAGCGGTCATTGCCGCCATTGTGCTCGCCTTGCCATTGATGGTACTTTCGGCGCGGGCCGCAATCGAAAGCGTCAATCCCCAGTTTGAGATCGCGTCCTACACCCTGGGCAAGAGCTGGCTCGCAACTTTTTTTCTGATTACCTTGCCATTGGCTAGACGGGGCATTCTTGCCGGCATCGTTCTGAGTTTCACGCGAGCACTGGGAGAATTCGGCGCCACCTTCATGTTGGCCGGGAACATTCCCGGGAAGACGCAGACGATGCCGCTGGCGATCTACGAAGCGGTGATTAGCGGTGAGAACAAACGGGCACAGATTCTGGCCCTGATCTTGACAGGAGTCTCGGTGGCGGCTGTCTATCTCACCAGTAAACTGACCAAGGGGGCGATCAGGTATTAACCAACTTTGCTGAATGTAGCGATCAAGAAGCGCCTTGAATCAGACAAGAGCGGGAGCTTCACTCTCGACGTCACTTTCCGAGCAATCGAGGGAATCACGATCTTGTTTGGACAATCGGGCTCGGGGAAAACAACTACTCTGCGGGCAATCGCGGGAATTGTTACTCCCGACAGCGGGCGAATCAGTATCGCCGAAGAGATTTATTTCGACTCGGCTACAGGCGCGAATCTATCTATTCAAAAACGGCGCGTCGGATACGTGTTTCAGGACTACGCATTGTTTCCTCACATGACCGCGGAGCAAAACGTCGCGTACGGCATAAAAGAAAACGGCGCGCGAGGCGCATCACGGCTGGAACGTGCCCGAGCGATGTTAACAATCTTCAAGATCGAGCACGTAAGGCAACGCTATCCCCAGAACATGTCCGGTGGCGAGCAACAACGTACCGCGCTGGCCCGTGCGCTGGCTTCCGATCCCGCGGTCGTCCTTCTTGATGAACCGCTTTCGGCAGTCGACGCAGAGACGCGCGCAAAACTTCTTGACGAGGTTGTCCTGGCGCAGGAGCGAGTCAAGATTCCTTTCATCTACGTGACACACAACACCGCCGAAGCGATCCGGCTGGGCGCGCAAGTTGTTGTTTTGCATGAAGGCAGTGTGAAGAAGATAGGCGGGCCTTCCGAGGTTTTCAATACATCACAAGACGAGAGGTAACGAGAAATGGGTGTCGCATATTTTGTGCTTGAGGCGAGTGCAGGCCAGAACATTTGGACCTTTGCTCGCGCAAGCTGAGAACAACAACCGACAATGACCAAACCAATGAGGAGGTAATCATGCCAAGTTTCCCTGGATTCGATACCGGAAGCTACCCGGGCGATAACGTAGTGAACAAATGGTTCGGAGATCCATATGTCTTCACGGGCTACTATCTCGAGGCGCCTTGCCACAATGCCGCCAAGTTCAAACCGTGGTCAGGTCACATGAATGACTTGAAACAAATCGGTTGGGGCTTTGTGGTCGTCTACGTTGGCAGGCAAGCTGCCGGATGTGGCTCCGACAAGTTGACTCGGGACCAGGGCCTCGCCGATGCCGTCGACGCGATTGGCAAAGCAAAAGAAGATGAAATGTCACAGGGAGGGACAATCTTTTTGGATGTCGAACGCATGGAAGTGCTTTCCGGCGGCATGGTCCAATACATGCGCGGTTGGATCCGCGGATTGCTCGACGACGGCACATACAAGCCGGGTATTTATGCGCACTTCCATAACGCGATCGATCTCTTCAATGCAGCGCAGCAGGAATACGCCGATCAGGGTCAGCCCGGCGGGGCTCCGGCGTTCTGGATAGTTCGCGTTCCGGGCGGTAATAAGTTCAACGTCAACACCAGCAGCCCGAAGGATCTTGGTAACTTCCCAAATACGCCGATCCCATTTGCCACGGTCTGGCAGGGAAAGATCGATATTGCCTCTGAGGTGCACGGCGGCTTGAAATTTGGTCCGGTTGACGAGAATGTTGCGGACACCAATAATCCGTCAAACGCTTAATCCGATGCTCGTTGCTGTTTTGCGCGTGCGAGCTGAATGAAGAGTTCTCTGGTTTGACGTCGAGTCTTGATTTTTGGGAGAGCCCAGGCCTCTTATCGCCGACGGCTCGCGTGCTTAATTACCAGTTTAGGATTATTCATGCGCGAGCCGAGCCTCTGGCCAGTTGACTCGTGCTCCAGGCGCCAGTCAGAACACAAGCGTCTGAATAGAATGCGGCAGGCTACTCACTGCGGCGGCCTGTCCGTCCAGCCAAAGATAATAAAAGATCTTCTGATCGCTTTTGTTCATTACTACCACCGACACTTTTCCATCAGGATTGATAAAGGCCGCGGAAAGCAGTTGGCTTCTGCTGGGTGAACTGGCGATTCGCCTCGCGCCCGGGCGGATGAACTTTGAAAAGTGTCCAATATAGTAATACGAGTTTGTGTAGATCAGCTCACCAGTTTTCGTATCGGCGTGAACTGGGGCGAAACAGAAATTCTTGACGTGATTTGGCCCACCTGTTTCGTCAAGCAGAACGTTCCAATCCGTCCAGCCGACAGCTCCGCTGTTGAAATCATTGATCATTGAACGTCCATACTGTTCGCCTAATTTCCAATCGTTAAGCCTTTGGGCATTGAAAGAGTCGGAACAGCCTTCAGTGAAGATCAGGTTCTTACTCGGAAAAGACTCGTGCACGAGCTTAACGTTGTCGAACATGGGCTCGCCGCCGCTCCATGGTTCGTACCAGTGAAAGCCAATGCCCCAAACGTAGCGGGCAGCTTTGGGATCACTCAAGATGGTGCTGGCTCTTTGATAGACGAGGTCACGGTTGTGATCCCAGGCAATTATCTTTTTATCACCCAGCCCTTCCCTATGCATGGTTGGACCGAGATAGTTCTTCAAAAAATCGCGCTCCTCCTCCGCGGAATAAATGCATGACTCCCATTTTTGCGTGGCCATCGGTTCGTTTTGAATCGTAATGCCCCAGATAGGAATGCCTTGCTGCTCATAAGCCTTGATGAATTTTGTGTAATAGTTCGCCCAGGATTGATAAAACTCCGGCTTCAATTTTCCGCCATGAAGCATATCGTTGTTGTCCTTCATGAAGGCCGGCGGACTCCAGGGGCTGCCAAAGATGCTGAGTTTTCCTCCGGCCGCCGCCAGCGCCTGCTTGATAAAGGGAATCCGAAATTGTTTGTCGTGACTGACGCTAAAGGACCGCAGCTCCTTGTCGCCTTCATCTACATAGATGTAACTGCCACTGGAGAAATCACAACTGTGAATGTTGGTTCTTGCCAGGGTGTAACCGATGCCGTTGTTCAGGTCAAAATAGGCATTTAGAATTTCCCGCTGTTTAGCGTTGGGAATTTTCGCGAATGTCTCAGCGGCGGCATCGGTAAGTGCGCCGCCGATTCCTAAAATCGTTTGAAACGTCTTAGCCGGATCGACAAAGACACATATCTGAGTTTCCAGCGGCTGGCCCAGATGTTTGAAGCTCAGGGTGTCAGTAGCAGACAGGCGGTGATTGCTGTTCTCAGCGGTGGTGTAAACTATTACCTTTCTTCCTTCAATCGAATATGGCTTTGAGGGTTCAGCGGGTTGAACAAGTTCCGCCGCCGAAATTCCGGTTTTCGTTAACACCAAAGCCGAAGACGATGCCAGCAGGAAACCACGACGATCTATTTTCATAATTGAGGACTTTAACACATCCGATTACGTGGAGGATTAAGGACTTGAAGGAGATAGCAAAGGCGTACAAACGCCGGACCATATCAAGAGAGTCTCCGGATCGGTTTCATTTGCCAACCAAACACTTCTGGATTAGCGTCGGAAGCGGTTCGTAGTGTTGGTGGGGCTTTGGTTGCGCAGGCTGGTATAATCGACTTTAGTTGACATGCCCGAAATCAGTCGATTTTTCGGAATTGTAATCGCAATCTATTACAAGGAGCACGGTGTGCCGCACTTTCACGCAAAGTACGCTGGCCAGACAGGCGTGTTCTCGATTGTTGATCTGAAACTGATTGAAGGCCGTTTACCCAAACGAGTGGTTGCGCTTGTGCTTGAGTGGGCCTTTGAGCATCGGAATGAGTTGCTGGAGAATTGGCAGCGTGCGGTCGCGCAGGAACCACTGCAGCCAATCGCGCCTTTGGAGTAGGAGGTGATGATGCATTTCGTAAAGGACGTGAAGTATTTGTCTGAATACAAGCTACTGCTGACCTTTGAGGACGACAGCTTACGACAGGTTGATTTAGCGCCGCACCTCGACGGAGAAGTATTCGAGCCGCTCAAGGACATGAGCAACTTCAAAAGCGTTCACCTCAACTCCGATTTGGATACGATTGTCTGGAAGAATGGAGCCGACATGTCCCCGGATTTTCTGTATGAAATCGGCGTTCCCGTAGCCGAACCAGTGCCGGCGGCATAGCACCTGTAATCAAGGGACTTGTAATCAACGCCTCAAACTTTCGAGTCAACTACAAGCTGCGTGCGCAGCGGGCTGTGCGTTCTTGAATTTGTGTGGCTTCGACCTCGTTGCTGACTGCCGCGACCGTCGAGTAGGTTTTCACATCGCGACCGGACGACACTACTTTGGTCAGCGTTACCAATCGCGGCTTTAGCGGAGACGCCGGCGAGATCGTAAAGCAAGCGCTTGATTCAACGGGCGGATTTAACCTAGTGCTCGCCGGGGCAAAAGCGTTTCTCGAGCACCACATCAACTTGAATCTCATGGCAGATCGTTTTCCTGACGACCATTGAAGTAAAATGCGTCTCAATACTCGCGCGGACAAACAGTCAACTGTTGCGAGTTGGAACGCGGCCGCCCAATCGTATTCAAGTGGCCATACACCAGGAAGGTGATCGTGCAATATCGTGAATTGGGACGTACCGGCTGGAAGGTGTCTTCGATTAGTTTCGGCACCTGGGCGATCGGCGCCGAATGGGGCGCTGTAAATGATCAGGAGTCACTGACGGCACTTCATCGCGCGCTGGACCATGGCGTTAATCTGTTCGACACCGCCGATGTCTATGGCGATGGGCGCAGCGAACGGCTGTTGGCACAACTGCGTCGCGAGCGCACCGAGCCTTTCTTTGTTGCTACCAAGGCCGGCCGTCGTCTCGATCCGCATGTTGCCGGTGGTTACAACTCACAGAACCTCACCGCATTTGTCGAGCGCAGTCTTCGGAATCTGAAGACGGACACGCTGGACCTGCTGCAACTGCATTGCCCACCCACGCCTGTCTATTACATGCCCGAAGTTTTCGAGTCGCTCGACGATCTCGCCAACGCCGGCAAGCTGCGTTACTACGGCGTCAGCGTCGAGAAGGTTGAAGAAGCGCTGAAAGCTATCGAATACCCGGGCGTCCAATCGGTTCAAATCATTTTCAACATTTTCCGGCAACGTCCGCGCGATTTATTCTTTGCCGAGGCGCAGCGCCGGCGAGTTGGCATCTTCGCGCGACTGCCACTATCGTCGGGCCTTTTATCCGGAAAGTTGACGTCCAACAGCCGCTTTGCGGCGGGCGATCACCGCGCTTTCAATCGGCATGGCGAAGCGTTCGATCGCGGTGAGACTTTCTCGGGAGTGGACTACAAACTGGGCTTGCAAGCGGTTGAAGCGCTTCGCCCACACGTGCCCTCCGGGATGACGATGGCCCAAATGGCGCTGCGTTGGATACTGATGTTTCCGGCGGTGACCTGCGCCATCCCCGGCGCAAAACGACCAGAGCAAGTCGACGAAAATGCGACCGCTTCCGAACTGCCACCGCTGACGGCCGAAGCTATGTCAGCCGTCGAAGCGATCTACGATCGGCAAATACGCTCGCAAGTACATCATTATTGGTGAGGATTTGGTTTCGAACCAGGGCTGTTCGGGATTGTGCTAGCGGCTTCAAATTTTCTCAGGCATCACCAGGAATTCCGGCTCCGCAAGGGCCTCTTCAAATCTGGTTAGGAACCGTCCAACATGTAGTCCATCCATCAGGGCGTGGTGCACTTCCACCGAAATTGGAAGCATCAGGCGCTGGTTTTCTTTAGTGAATTTTCCAAATACAATCCTTGGGATCGACTCTCCGCGGCCCTTATTGCGGGCATGCGCAAAGCTGGTAAATGAGATCCACGGCAAGGTGGTGAAGTAAATCAGGTCGTCACGCATGGTCGGCTTCAAAGGACCGCTTCCGTTTCGAATATTGTCTACCGCCGTTCCCGCGTCGTTAACAAATTTTTCGAAATCGAGTTGGTAATCAAAATACGCATAGGCAAAGCTCTCGTTTGGAAGCAACACCGTGGTGCCGCCGTTGACCACGTCATAGACGAATACGTTCTTATCTTTCAGCCGATAGCGGAACGGTTCGATCTCGTTTGCGACTCGCAGAGCGAAGTAATGGAGGGCCATTGAAATCCTGACGCCGCGCCGATCGCGAACGAGCGCCACAAGTTTGGTCACCTCAACGTTCGCGCACACGTTGAAGTATGGATTCGTATAACCGATGAAGAAGTCAAACAGTTCTCGCCGCGGCCAGTTTGCCAGGTCAAGATAATCAGACACGCCGGGATTGTAACAGATTGGGCGGGAGGCAAAAGCAAATGGGGCCGCGAAAATATCAATCGATCGCTGCCGAGAATTCGTAATACCGGGCGGATCGGAGTACGCTGGACGAAAATACTAAAACGAAGAGCTGGAAAAGTTATCGAACGATTTTGCGCAGCACTTACGCTTTCACAGGCGATCGGAGATCGTTAGACTGATGGATGCAGTTAATGTGCGCGACCAGGCGGCGGGGGCGGTTCCTGAACTCTAACTAATACTTGTAGAGAGGCCGCGGCCGAAAGATGACAGAATGGTGGGACAAACAGATCGAAAGGGCGGATGAATTGGCCGCCGGATCCCCCGCGTCCAAAGAGTTACTGGTGTTTTATGCGCAGCTGCTTCGGGCCCAGAAGAACGTGTACGAATTCATGCGCAGTCGCAGAGGCTGGCTTCCTTCGGGAGATCCCGGACGCGACCTGGAGGTCACTCGCGATGCGTTACCTCATTTCCTGGAGACAATTGAGTTGCACGGTCCGGCGGCCCTCGCCGCGGAAGCTCACAACTTATTAGAAACGCCGGCGGACGTAATCGACGAAATCCTTATGAGTTACTGGCGTTCTCCTTCGGATATACAATTCTTTGCGAAAGCATTCCTTCAGCCTTACGCCCTTTGGCTCACGGAAACCGGGTCCACACCAGTTGGACGAGAGCTGACCGGCGGCGGACGTTGCTGTCCGTTTTGTGGTGGAAATCCCCAGCTTAGTTTCTTGCAAAACAAGGAGACCACGGCAGAGAGTGGAAACCGCGACCTGATTTGCGCGACCTGTCTATCGGCGTGGGAATTTCGTCGAGTGGTCTGCGCGAACTGCGGCGAGGAACGGCCGGCGAAGCTCGGATATTTTCATTCGCCGGAATTCGATCATGTGCGGATCGAAGCTTGCGACACCTGCAAACATTATATTAAAGGAATCGATCTAACGCGGCTTGGTCGGGCCGCCCCGCTGGTCGATGAAATTGACGCCGCGTCGTTGGATCTGTGGGCGCGCGAGCATGGTTACACAAAGATTGAGTTGAACCTGGTGGGTGTCTGAACGGGAATCAATGAAATGGGCCGATATGACTTCTTAGTGGAAACCTACAGAACAGAGAGAATCAAAACGCTTTCTGTGTGGGCGCATTTCGATGACAAGGAAATGGAGTACCGCCCTGAGGATCGCGCCAGAACTCCGCACGAGCACATGGTGCATCAGTGTATCAGTGAAGATAACTGGATGAAGAAAATGCTCGTCATAGACACGAACGAAACCGCGCTCCCGTCGACGGAAAGCAGAATTGAATTCATCAAATGGTACGCAAAGCTCTCCGAGATCAGGCTCGAACAGTTGCGGACGAAAACTGACGAGTGGTTCGAGGAGGAGGCGAGGTTCTTTGAAGTAGTAAGAACGAGGGCTTGGATCTTGACCAGAAGAATTGCGCACACGGCTCACCATCGAGGGCAACTGACAGCGTATCTCAGGATCATGGGAAAAGATTTGTATTCTACGTACGGGCCCAGCGCGGACACTGGCGGTCTGCCTCAAAACAAGGCCGCGGTGATATATCGCTATCAATCCGTTTACCAATTGATTCTGGCAGAAGAAGAGGGAGCTCCGGCGCCACTATTGCCGGGCCCGGGCGCGAACAAAGCGACCGAGAGATGAAATTATAGTTGCTGTCACCTCGCGAAAGAAAAAGGATAAACTTGCAAGCCTTACTCCACATCTCTCCACTATCATCTGAGACTGGCTAATACCTAGGTCTGGGCAACGACGAGGTGCATCGAGCCTCATGTCGGACCCAACATGAACCCAGCCTTGTCGAGCATTACTTTCCCATCTCTCTAGATATTGCCGGGATATCCCCGACATCAGCACCCCTGGTTCTTATTCATTGCTACTCAGGAAGAGAGGCTTTTCATGGAAGTCTCAAGACGAACATTCATCAAGACGACCTTGATTGGCGGCGCCGGTGTGTCCGTTTTCGGATTCAGCCTGGGTCCCGTCTACGCGCAAACGCTGGGGTTAAAGATTGCGCGGACGACGGAGACTCGCAGCACTTGTCCGTATTGCTCGGTGAGTTGCGGCGTGATCATTCATACACTGGGAGATAAAGCCAAGAACGCGATCCCGCAGGTAGTACATGTCGAAGGCGATCCTGATCATCCGATCAATCGCGGTACGTTGTGTCCGAAAGGCGCCTCCCTGGAACAGGACATCGTCAACGATCGCCGGCTGATAAAACCGCAGGTGCGGCGGCCGGGCGCGACGGACTGGGAAGACATTTCCTGGGACGCGTGCGTCGACGAGATCGCCCGCTGGACCAAGAAGACGCGTGACGCCACGTTCATCGAAAAAGACAAGAATGGGGCCACCGTTAACCGTCTGGAAACGATCGGCTGGATTGGCGGATGCACTGATACGAACGAGCTGAATTTTCTCGCCGTCAAAGCCATGCGCAGCATGGGGGTCTGCTATTTCGAAACGCAGGCCCGTGTTTGACACGGTCCGACGGTCTCCAGTTTGGGGCCCACCTTCGGACGCGGCGCGATGACCAACGGCTGGATCGACATCAAGAACACCGACATGATGTTGATCATGGGCGGCAACCCGGCCGAGAACCATCCGTGTGGTTTCAAGTGGCCGGTAGAGGCGAAGCTGCGTCGTAACGCGAAAATGATCGTCGTCGATCCGCGCTTCACCCGCACGGCGGCGGTTGCCGATTTATTTCTGCAAATTCGAGCGGGAGCCGACATTGCTTTTCTCGGCGGCCTGATTAATTACGCGATTGAAAACGATCGCATCGCAAAAGACTACCTCATCAACTACACCAACGCCGCCTTCATAGTTAAAGACGGATTCAAGCTTCCGGATGACGGATTGTTTTCCGGTTTCGATGCGGCTGCCACCACCTATGACAAATCCACCTGGAACTACGAAGAAGGCGGAAAAACTGAAGGCGCGCGCGCGGTCGCGGCGACATCAAAGGCAAATCAAGGATCATCGGCGCAAAGTAATCAACCATCCTCATCCGCCAAGTCCGCGGGAACAAAGTCAGAAAAGGCCGGTGATTCCGGCGGACATCAAGCAGGTGGCCCAGTCGGTGCGGCGGCTCAGGGTGGAGCAAAGCCACCGCCCGTGCTGCCGGCGAATGTTGCTTACGATCTTTCGCTGCAGCATCCGCGCTGCGTCTTTCAACTTTTGAAGCAGCAATATTCGCGTTACAAACCTGAAGTGGTTGAGCGCATTACGGGCATTCCGCAAGATCAGTTTCTTAAAGCTGCCGATCTCTTCACCTCAGTCCGTAAGAATGGCGACATGAAAAAAGCCGCCACCATCATCTATGCGGTCGGGTGGACACAGCATACTTTTGGAACGCAGATCATTCGCACGGCCGCGATCGTGCAATTGATTCTCGGCAACGTAGGCCGGGCCGGTGGCGGGGTCAATGCTCTGCGCGGTCACTCGAATATTCAGGGCGCGACGGACATGGGCGGGGTGTTCGATATCTTTCCCGGCTATTTGAAAATTCCGCAACCAACCGATACCGACCTTGCAACTTTTCTCAAGCGCACGACGCCAACTCCGTCGAAACCTTCCGAGTGGGATTCGTACAACTACTGGTCCAACACGCCGAAGTTCATGGTGTCGTTCTTGAAATCGCTTTATGGAGACACCGCAAAAAAAGAGAACGATTTCAATTACAACTACCTCCCCAAAATCGATCGCAAATTCTCGTGGACTGAGATGTGGGACGAGATGTACGCGGGCAAAGTTAAGGGTCTGTTTGCCTTTGGCATGAACGGAGTGGCGATTGGTCCGAATTCGCGCAAGAACATCGAGGCCCTGAAGAAGGCTGACTTTCTCGTGGTCTGCGATCTCTATCCCGAAGAGACGGCAGAGTTTTGGCGGTCACCGGGTATTACGGAAGACGATATGAAGAAGATCAATACCACGGTGTATCGTCTGCCGGGCGCGGGCTTTGCGGAAAAAGACGGCACATTTGTGAACTCGGCGCGCTGGTTGCAATGGAAGTACGTGGCCTTGCCGCCTCCGGGAAACGCAAAAGTCGATCAGGAGATTCTGGCGCGAATCTTTTTGAAAGTGCGCGAGCTCTACAAAGCGGAAGGCGGAAAATTTCCCGATCCGATTGTGAATCTGACCTGGTCTTACACGACGCCGCAGAATCCTTCGCTGGCAGAAGTCGCAAAGGAGATTAACGGCAAGGCACTGGCTGACCTCACCGATGAGAAACTTTTCCCAGGCCAGACCATCAAAGCCGGACAACAACTGCCCGGCTTCGCGTGGTTGAAGGATGACGGCACGACTGCCTGCGGCAACTGGCTCTATTCAGGATCGTGGACCGAGGCAGGACCGCAGATGCAACGTCGCGGCACCGAAGATCCTTCCGGTCTTGGCATTTATCAGAACTGGGCCTGGTCATGGCCGGCCAATCGCCGCGTGATGTACAACCGCGCGTCGTGCGATCCGGCGGGCAAGCCCTGGGACATGGAACGCCGACAAGTTTGGTGGAGCGAGGCCCAACAAAAATGGGTGGGCAACGATGTGCCTGATTTTAAAGCTGATTCGAAACCCGCGGATCACATGGGTCCGTTCATCATGAATCCGGAAGGCGTGGGCCGCATCTTCGCGCCACTGGCCGCGTTTGCGGATGGGCCATTTCCGGAACATTACGAACCGGTCGAGAGCCCGATCGCGAATCCACTGCATCCGCAGCAATCGAATAATCCGGTCGCGAAAAAATTCAAATCCGACCTGGACAAACTCGGCACGCCGGATCAGGGATTCGATGTCGTCTGCACGACTTATCGTCTGACCGAGCACTATCATTATTGGACCAAAAATAATCCGATGAACGTCCAGCTTGTGCCCGAGCCGTTCGTGGAAGTCCCGGCGAAGCTGGCTGACAAGATCGGAATTCGCGGCGGCGAGAAAGTGAAAGTCACGAGTGCCCGCGGCCAGTACATCGCGAAAGCGATGGTCACGAGACGCATCAAGCCGATGATGATCGACGGCAAGGAAACCTTTCAAATCGGGATTCCGATCCACTGGGGTTACCGAGGCATTGCGGAAGAGAAGGGCAAGACTTCGCTGATGACGGCAAATCAACTTTCGCCGGCGGCGATCGATCCGAACGCCTACACGCCGGAGTTCAAAGGGTTCCTGGTCAAGATCGAGAAGGCCTAGAAAGGGGGGCATGAGATGAGTAATCCACAGACATTTCAAATTCAGGAAATCTCGGCCCATCCCGGACCGGTGCCGGGGCAGGGAACTCAACGCGCCGAAGAAGTCTGCAAGTACGTCGACGTGACTACGTGCATTGGTTGCAAGGCCTGCGAAGTCGCCTGCGTCGAATGGAACAATCATCCCTTTCGCGAGACGACTTTCGACGATACTTACCAGACGATGCCGACGACCGAGTGGAATTACTGGAACTTGATCAAGTTTGCCGAGGACGAGCGCGACGGCAATTTGATGTGGCTGATGCGCAAAGATCAATGCATGCACTGCGAAGATCCGGGTTGCTTGCGCGCGTGTCCGGCGGATGGCGCCATCATCAAATATGAAAATGGAATCGTCGACTTTCAGCAGGAGAACTGCATCGGTTGTGGTTATTGCATCTCAGGCTGCCCTTTCGACATTCCGAAATTCCATCCCAAGACAAAAAAAGTTTACAAGTGCACGCTGTGTTCAGATCGAGTTGGCCAGGGACTCGAGCCGGCCTGTATCAAGGCTTGCCCGACCGGATGCCTGCACTTCGGCACCAAATCGGACATGGTGCAGATCGCCGGCCTGCGCGCCAAACAATTGCGCGAGCAATCCGGTTTCGCCGATGCCGGCGTGTACGATCCGCAGTCAATCAAAGGCACGCACGTCATCTATGTGCTGCACGACATCAAAAATCCGGAGCGATACGGCCTGCCCGCGAATCCTACGATTCCGGCCAGCTACACCGCCTGGAAATGGCTCGCAAAACCCACGGGGCTTTTGCTGGCCGGTCTCGGTGTGCTGGCGGTCTTCTTCCATCGCATATCTGTTGGCCCAAGACTGCCGCAGCCGGAAGATCCGCCGCCAATCGAACCGCAGCCAGACACATTGGAAGAGAAGCGAAAGGAGCAGCCATGAGCGTTTCGGTTGATCGTTTTGACGAGCGAGCGCGGCGGGAAGCGGATCACTTCGGCAAAACTGTCGTCCATCGCGGAGAGTTGTTGCGTCATCCGGTTTACACGCGCGTGCTGCACTGGCTGGTGGCCATCTCGTTTGTATTATCGCTGCTTTCAGGTTTTGCGATCTATTCGCCGATGCTCTTCAAGTTTCTGACGCCGTTGTTTGGCGGCGGACCGATGACTCGCTTCCTGCATCCGTGGTTCGGACTTTTTTTTGAGGTGTTCTTCCTTTTCCAATTTCTGAATTGGTTGACGCCGATGATGTGGACCGATGCAGATCGGCGCTGGGTCAAACGCGTCAAGCAATACACGAGCAACGAGGCCAGGGTTGAGCCGGAAGACGTGGGCTTTTTTAACGGCGGTCAGAAACTTTACTTCTGGGCCATCGTGATCAGTGGTATGCTTTTTCTTATCACCGGCGTGTTGATGTGGTTTGACCAACTTGTATGGCGCTGGCTGATCGCCGTCAGCTATGTTGTCCACGACCTGGCGGCGCTGCTGATGTTGGCGGGTTTCATCATTCACATCTACGAAGGCACGGCCGCTATGCCCGGTACTTTTCGCGCCATGACTAACGGCACAGTAACCGAGAAATGGGCATGGACGCATCATCCCGCCTGGTACCGCGCCGTGACGGGACGCGATTCGCGCGAGGCATACGAGCGAGAGAAACATCGCCAGGCTGAGCGCGAGCGGGCGCTGGCAAACTGGGAACGCGAACGGGATACGCCGGAGCGCCGGTGAGCACTTTCCGGTCGGATGCGGTAGCGGTCTTCGCTTAACGAAATGAGATTTCAACGGCCCAAAATTCTCGCCGTCAGCGGATTCTCTTCCAACGTTGGCAAGACAACACTCGTGTGCGAGCTGCTGCGCGCCCTGCCGGGTTGGGAAGCGATTAAGTTAACGCGCGGTCATTATCGTTCGTGCGGCAGAGACCCGGCGGGCTGCTGCGTAAGCGATTTGATCCGCGAGGAACCGGTCATTCGATCCAGCCGCGAGTCAAACTATGAAATCGGTAAAGACACCGGACGCTTTTGGGACGCAGGTGCGGCAAACGTACATTGGGTGATTGTCAAAGATGACCAGGTAGAGCGCGGCATCAAGGAAGCGCTCGCTCGCGTCCGGGCTCCGGGGGTGGTGATCGAGGGCAATAGCTTTCTCGATTATCTAACAGCCGATGTGGTCATAATGTGCGCGCGCGCGGAAGGCGGCAAAGTGAAACCCTCAGCCCGCCACGCGTTATCGAAGAGCGACTATCTCTATCTATCATCGCTTGACGCCGGCAGCGTTGCAGCTCGAAAGCAGTTCGCAGAGTGGCGCGCAAGCCTGAAAATAGAACTCGAATTTGATGGATCGCCGATCATTACGCATGAAGACATCCCCCAAATCACCGCGCGCCTGCTTACGAGTCAATGCGATCTCACGACTGATGAACAAAGTTGCCAGAGTATTCCTCTCAGCCTCGCCTGACTACCTGGAAAAAAAGGGTGGCATTTGACGCCACCCCTCATCCTCGGCTTTTCGCGACACGCCAGTCGCTTTATGCCTGCTAACAACTTATCGATTAACTACTTCTTTGGCGCCTTGCCTGGTAAGACGTATCGCAGACTAAGAAACACCATCGCCGTATGCGCGTTCTTGGGCGCCCCGGCGGCTACGAACCAGGGGGAGCGCGTAACATAAGACGCCTGTGTGGTCCATTGAATCGCTCCATACTTCGGATCGCTCCAGGCGGTGTAAGTGAACCCGCCGGTGGCTTCCTGGACAGAGCGATTGGCGCTGTTGGGAGAGTTCGGAGCTCCGAATCCGGCAAATCTTCCCGGAAGCGGATTGGTTGTGTCGATAGCAAAATTCCTCCTGAAATAGGCGCCGCCGTAGTAGCCAAAAAGCAGCCACTTCTTCCAGGCCTTAGCTTCGACACCCTGAATAGTCGCATACGAAGTTACTTTTGAAATGTTGATGTCAGTTCCATCAGCGTTCGGGAGCACCACAACGTCCGGGCCAAGACCGATGGCGTACCGGCCACCTCCGCGGCTGAAGAAGTTATCCGAAATGAAGTGGATATTCTTTAGCACCTCCAAATCGAAATTTACCGAGCCGCCTGCGCCGGTCGTGGTATGGCCGGCGAAGCTTGAACCACCTATGGGAAAGGTTGCCGTCTTAAAGCTCCGCAGGAACCCCGCTGCCTCAATGTGAAAGTGACGACCACCGGCGTCGGGATCAAAAGCAATTTTGCCGATGATGTCAGGATGCAGGTTCGGAGTGGCTGGATTGTTGGCAGCATCGAACTGCACGCCCAACTGCGCGTTGAATGCGAATGGGAAAACAACTTCGCCGGCGCCGACGAACTGTTCGGGATTTTCGATTGAGACACCAGCCGCAACTTTGTCGTTGGGATGATACACCAGACGAAGCTGTGCCTGTCGCGCCCAAATCAAACCAGCATGATAATTGAGGTCAACGCTCCGTGTGACGGAAACATCTTCGTTGAGCGGCGACAAGCCCTTTCGGTTTGGCGTCAGCAAACTCCAGGATTGGCCGCCAAGGACTTCGAACTTGCCGCGTCTGGCGTCGAACCAAGCCTGACGCAGCCTGTTTGTATAGCTATTAGAGGTTATGTTCAGGTTAGCCGGGTTGTTGCCGAAAAAGTCTGCTTCCAACATCCCGATAACGTCCCAATCGTGCACCTTGGCATCGACTCTGAAACCAAATCTTGAGCTGGCGCCACTCAATCTGGTTTCCGTCAAATGTCCCGCAATCTGGTTATTGAACGGGACCGCGCCAAACGGTGTCGCATTTGCATTACCGACGTTCGTTGTTCTAAAGATCGTCGTGAAGTCCAGTTGGCCTACCGGCGTAATCGTCGCTGTCCCGATGTGAAACGTGAGCGGCGATTCATCATCTGCGGGCTTCCTCCGCATTCCGCCCGACGCCGGCTCCGCGCCCGGCAGAGCGGCGGTTGAATTCATCGCCGTCGCGGTTTCCGAATTCCTTTGCCGTTGCAGCTCGTCAATCTTCTTCTGTTGCTCTTCGATAATTGATTCGAGCTTGTTCATTTTTTCCGCAAGCGCAGTTAGCTGCTCTTCAAGCGTACTGCCGGATTTCCTGGAAGCGTCCGCTTTAGTCGCCGGACCATCGCTTTTTTTCTCGTCACTGGTGGTCGTCGCGGGATTAGTATTTGCTGCGATCTCCTGGGCGCGCGTAATGCTGGCGATGCCGGCGCACAACACAGTGGCCAGGGTAAATAGCACTGCTTTCTTAATCATAAATTGCAACTCCTTCCGGATGACTAACGTTAGTTTTGGACGTCCAGGGACTATTAAGCCGATGGAGCCCATTGACGAATACTCTCTAAACTGAGAGCGGGATTAACCTTAGCTTTCGATCCCACTTTCAGTCAATCATTTTGTTCGGGACACTTTGAGGTGCGCCCAGCCAACAGGTCTTGCTATTCGCTCAATTCAACAATCCAGTGTGTGATCGCTTCTACCCAGAGAGGATAAGTGTTGAGGGCCGGAATTAACTTCAAATCATCGCCACCTGCTGCGACAAAAGTTTCCCGGCCGCGCATGGCAATCTCTTCCAGAGTCTCAAGACAGTCGGCCACGAATGATGGACAGAATACGGCTACCTGCTTTGTGCCGCGACTTCCTAACGCGCGCAACACATTTTCCGTCGATGGTCCAATCCACTCGGCTGGGCCGAACCGCGATTGAAACGACCATGTGTAGCTGTCTTCATGCAGTCCGAGTTCTGCGGCGATTGCTCGCGCGGTGAAAACGCATTGCGCGCGATAACAGAGCTGGTTTGCGGATCCGATCGCCTCACAGCAATCCGCTTTGACCAGGCAATGCCGGTGCGATTGATCGAGTTTCTTGATGTGCCGTACCGGCACGCCGTGAAAGCTGAAGACGATGTGATCGGGTGAATGCTCTCTTAGATAGTCGGCGACTCGATGCGCGCAGGCGTCGATGAACTCTGGTCGATCAAAAAAAGGCGGCAGGAATACTAATTTATGAGGCGAGCCGAGCGCGTACGCCTTTTTTTGGGTTTCGAGGACGGCGGTTTCGAAACTCGACTCAGCATATTGCGGATAAAGCGGCAGCGCGACGATGCGGTCAAGGTTCGCCGCGAACAATTTCGCCAGCGCTGAGGAGATCGAGGGATTGCCATAACGCATGCCAACTTCAACCACATACTCATCACCACGCGCTGATAGTTTTGCCGTGACTTTTTCCGCCAGATTGCGAGTGTGAACCAGCAGCGGAGGTCCCTGTTCGGTGTGAATCTTTTGATAGAGCCGGGCCGATTGGTTTTTCCGGCGGGGAACGATGACCACCTTAACTAAGAACCAACGCAGCAGAGCAGGCACGTCCAACACGAATTCATCCATCAGGAATTCGCGCAGAAATCTTCCCACTGCTTCCGGCGTCGGTTCGTCCGGAGTGCCGAGATTTATCAGTAAGACACCGGTTCGCTTCATGCGGTCCCAAGGAAGTGGTCAACAACGTAAGCGGCGCGCTCAAGAATCTTTGCCAGACCAATACGGCCCAGATAATTTCCGACCAGAGTGATATTCGGCGGCGGAGGCGGAAGCGTCGTCAAAACACGCTCGAGATCGATCGAGTAGTGCGGAAGGGTTTTGGGCCAGCGGGTGCAGTGACATTCGAGTGCCTTGTCATCTCTGCCGTAGAACCGCTCGCGATCGCAGGCGATTAGTTTTATCAATTCGTCGTCGCCCAAATTGCCAACATCCGGATCGAGCGCGCCACCGAAGATCCAGGTTTCAGCGCGCGCCGGCCCGCGTCCCTCGAAAATGCAATCATTGAAAAGCACACCCCGCGCGCGAAAACCCTGGTCTCGCGGAAACAGGCAGCCAAAGCCTTTCAGCCTTGCAGCCTCCGATCCGAAGAAACACGTAGCCGTCACCAGCGACATCATTTCAATCTTGCGCAGAGATGCGCTTAATGCCGAAGCAGCGTCGGCCAGATACTCGGTCGCGGCGCACGCGGAAAGGCAAACGATTGTCGGGTCATCTGTGTTCGCCTCTGCCTGATGATTGAAAACAAATTCAACGTCCGCGTTCTTAAGGTAATTGCAAAGTCCGTCGATGAGTTCTTGCATGCCATTCGGTGGCGCGACTGTGCCGCGTAGTTTTGCCTTTGCTGGACGATACGTTTGCAAGTGATCGGGGAACGCGGCTCGGCCAAAGATCAAACTGGCGCTGAGTCGATTCGAATCGCCGGCATATATCCCGCCCAGCGCCGGAGCCAGAAGATAATTTGTCGCGCCTTCACCAATGACGCGCGCGCCCCAGTCCGCAATGCTCTCAAATGGACGAGGACGCAAACTTTTTGCATTGAGAGTTAAGTGCAGCAATAGCCTTGTGATATCTGAAAGATTGAGTGGCACCTGTCGGGGCCGGCCGCGAAAGATGAATCGCTTGCGCCCGTCGCGACGCGTGGGTTGCAGTGAAACTCCGATGTCCGCGCACATCGCTTCCAGACGAGCAGAGTTAACAATTCCGTTCGCCGCCGTCTCAACCAAACCATGCGGCGTGCGAATAGTGCGAATCAGACCGCCGGCGCGAGAACCCTTCTCATAAATTTGAACCTGGAAGCCTTTCTTGACCAGATGGTAAGCCGTTACCAAGCCCGAAAAACCGGCGCCAACGACTTTGATAGTTCGCATGATGTGCAGTGAAGTCCACTAATTTGGTGAGACAGATTTCCCTCTCCCTCTGGGAGAGGGGCAGGGTGAGGGTTTTAGACTGTCGCTCAATCCCTCTCCCCAACCCTCTCCCAAAAGGGAGAGGGAGCGTCTCAGAAATCTCCTAAAGCGCCTGCGAGAAGATTCGCGCCTGTGGTTGTTGGCGACGCAAACGATAGTCAAAGAACATGCAGGCGTTGCGCAGGAATGGCCGGCCGCGTTCAGTCAGCTTTAGTTTATTGTCGCGCAATTCAACCAGACCGTCGTCGAGCAAAGACGCGAGAAATATTTTCGCGTCGTCACGCTGCTGTGAATCCAAGTCAACTTCAAAGCGAGTCATAAAAGTGAGAATCTGTTCGCGCAAGCGGCGATCTTCCTCGGACAGCAAATGCCCGCGAAGGGTGGCAATCTCGCCTTGTTGAACTCGGCGCTCATAAACCGGAAAAGCCTTTTCATTTTGATGAAAGCAGGTTGGAGTTTCCGAGATTGCACTGACTCCCAGGCCGAGCAGCACACCTGTGCGCGTTTCGGTATAACCCTGAAAGTTGCGGTGTAGAGTTCCCTGGCGCTGGGCCTGGGCCATGCCATCGTGAGGCAGCGCAAAATGATCCATTCCGATCTCGATATAACCGGCGCCTTCCAATCTCTCTCGCGCCATTTCATAAAGCGCGCGCTTTTCGCCGGCCCTGGGAATGTCTTCATCGCTGTAACTGCGCTGCGCTGGTTTGATCCACGGCACGAGCGCGAAGCTGTAAAGCGCAATCCGATCAGGTCGCAACTCAATCGTTTTCTCAACTGTTTCACCGAAATGATCGATGGTTTGCCGCGGCAGCCCGTAGATCAAATCATAATTTACCGACGTGTAGCCGAGTTCGCGCGCGATGTCGGTAATGGATTTGGTGACTTCGTAAGGCTGGTGGCGGTTGACGATTCTTTGGACCTCCGGATCGAAATCCTGAACCCCAAGCGAAATGCGCGCGAAACCAAGCGCATGCAGCGTGACCAACTGTTCGCGCGTAGTGTGGCCGGGATGAACTTCGACCGAAGCTTCGAAGCGTTCGTTGTCAACCCGGATCTGCGTCAAAATTGGCTTGAGGATTCGTTCCAGATTTTTCGCCGAGAAAAAAGTCGGGGTGCCGCCACCGAGATGCAAACCAAGCAGCGGACGCTCGCGCAAAGCGGGCACTCGATCGAGATAGAGATTCCACTCTTTCGACAGCAGATCGATGTAAGTTTCTTCGCGCCGGTGATCGCGCGTGATAACTGTATTGCAAGCGCAAAACGTGCATAGCGATTCACAGAATGGGAGATGAAAATAGAGAGACCAGGTTGTTGTTTCGTCAGCGAATGCGGTGGCCAATTCATTGAGCCACTGCGCAGTGGTGGGTACTTCGCTCCAGAACGGGACTGTCGGATAGCTCGTGTAACGAGGTGCGGGCACGTCGTACTTGGCAAATAGATCAGTCATTGCAGTTAGATCGGACGTCGCGGCCAGATTACTCATCGCAGCACCTCGCGAACTGTATTAACAAACAAGCGGACGTTTCCTTCCGGTGTGTTCGGGAGTACGCCATGACCCAAACCACAAATCCAGCCCTTCCGATCAATTTCAAGAAGCGGTTCGAGAAAATCCTTGAGGCTTTGTTTCAATTCGGCGGGGTTACCAAGCAACAGCGTCTGATCGAAGTTGCCCTGAACAAAACCACGCGGAAAAAGATCGAAAGCCTCGCGCAAATCCCAGTTATGATCGACACCAATGCCGGCCCAGGGGCCTTCGGTGAAAAGCGAGTGATTGAAATGCGCGCGGTTTGTGCCTTTTGAATAGTAGCCAAGTTTCGCCGGAGAGTTTTGCGCCAGAATTTCCAATTGCGGAACAACTTCAGATTTGAAAACATCGGGAGATAATTCGCCGGCGGCCGTGTCAAAGATCATTACGACTTCCGCGCCGCTCCTGAGTTGCAGTTCGATGTTGCGAACCAACAACGGAACCAGCGTCTCGCAGAACCTGGCAAACAGTGCCAGTTCTTTGATTGCTGTGAGCGCATGTCTGTGAGTTCCTTCGACGGCGTAAACAAAAAGCGTCCACGGTCCGCCAACAAAACCGATCAGGCTCTTATCCGCCGGTAAGAGCTGTCGCGTCTTTCTCACTGCTTCGCCCTGAAAAAGCAAATGCGGCCAGGCTTCTTCGATGTCGCGCAGTTTCCGTCGCGTCATTTGATCAAGTTTCCATCCCAGTTGGGGGCCGCGGTCCGTGTACTCTAATCCCATTCCCAACGCTTCCAATGGAAACAGCAGATCGCTGAACAGAATCGCGGCGTCGAAATCAAAATCGAGTACGGGACCGAGCGCGACCTCAGCCGCTAAATCCGGTTGCTTGCACAAATCCATGAATGAATGCTTTTGACGGAGCGCCTGATAATGCCGATGATAGCGGCCCGCTTGTCGCATCAACCAAATCGGCGGCGTCGGTTGCGGCGCGCGCGCCAGCGCGTTTTGAAAGCGGACGTTACCAACTTCTTCTTGTAGCGCAGGTGACATCGGTCTTTTCCTATCGCCCCTCTCCATTGGGAGAGGGGTTGGGGGTGAGGGCGCTACGGGGTCGAAACTTTCTTAAGCCCTCTCCCTGGCCCTCTCCCAGAGGGAGAGGGGAAATTAAATGGCGCGTCAGACTAACTAGTCTTCCGACTCATCGCCCCACTGATAACCGACACCGCGCACTGAACGGATGAACTTGCTGCCGGTGTCGCCTAACGACTGACGCAGATGGACGATCATGTTATCCACCGTGCGTTGATTGCCGAGTTTGTCTTCGCCCCACAACGTGTCAATGATTTGATTGCGGCTGACGACGCGCGGCGCGCTTGTGATCAGCAGCTCCAGCAATTCAAAATCGCGCGCGGGCAGATGCTCGCGTTGTCCATTCGCCTGCACGATGGTCCGGCTATCCAATTCTATCATTCGGCCGTTGCACGAAATCTGATGGCGCACGGGATGTCTCTCGAACACGTGCTTGACGCGCAAAAGCAATTCGCGCAAATGAAATGGTTTGGGGATGAATTCTTCCGCGCCAATCTCAAAACCTTCCAGCCTGTTTTCCGCCGTGCCCAGTGCGGTGATGAACATGATTGGAAGCGAAGTATTCGCTTTGACCTGACGCGCCAGTTCAAAGCCCGAGCCATCGGGCAAGCCCACATCCAGAATGATCAAATCCCACAGCCCCTCGCTCAATTTCTTCAACGCTCTTTGTCTAGTCTCGACCCACTGCACTCGATAGCCTTCCAGCGCCAGGCGATCCTGGAGGGTCGCGCCGAGCGAGCGATCGTCTTCGACTAATAACAAAGACTTCATAAAACAACTTCTTTACGCTGCTCGGCGAGGTCGGCGCGTTCGGCTTCACCAGGAAAATCCAGCTCCGCTACAAAACCACCGTCCGCGCCGCGAGTAAAGTTAAGTTTCGCATTCATGCGCTTCACCAATTGCCGCGAGATATAAAGCCCCACGCCGCTGCCGCTCCCTCGGGCATGTCGCACAAACAGCTTGCCCAGTTGATCGAAATCACCCTGAAAGCCGCGACCATTATCCGCCACGCGCAGATTCAATCGACCGCTGTCGTTGCGATCGACAGTGATCGCGATTTCTGACGCCCGGCCATGCGTGACCGCGTTCTGAACCAGATTCGTCAACACGCTTTCCAGCGCCCGCACGTCCGCCAACACGACTCCGTCGCCCTTCTGGACAATCTTTACATCCGGCCAATGGTATCGCAGAGTATCGATCAAATTACTGAGCTTGACGGGCTCGATCAGCAATCGGCCGGTCGGCAGCTTGACCAAAAACAGCGAATTCTCGAGCTGTATTTGCAAGCGCAAAGTGTCTTGCAGAAGTCGATCAAGAAGCGGGTTGGGTTTCGATCCCAAATCTTCCTTTAAGCTTTCTGCCTGCAAACGCAAACTGGCCAGAGCAGTCTTGGCGTCGTGTGTAAACGCAGCAAAAAATTCTTCAACCTGGGCATGACGCTTTTGCTCGCGTCGCGCATAGTAGAAAAGCGCGAGCCCGCCGCCAATCAACGATGCGATCAGAATGCCGCCTTCCCACAGCAACATCTGATAATGCCGGTGTAATTGGACGGCGCCTTCCAGGTTCGATTGATTGATCAGATCCAGTTGGCGCAGACCGAAGATTAGCCACCAGACCGCAAGCGTGACTGTGAAGGTGACCCAAAGGGCCACCAGGAGAATCTTGATCCGATCGCGTTGTGGTTTCATCTGTGTTCGTTCGCGTCTTCAACCGCTTCCAAAATCGCCGCGCTTGCCCGTTCGAGCACCTCATCCGTGTGCGCCAGCGACATGAAACTGACTTCATAACCGCTGGGAGCAAAATAGACGCCGCGCTGAAGCGCAGCGTGAAAAATGCGCGCGAACGACATCGCATGATCCGCCGGGATTTGATCCAGGCGACGAATGACGCCATCGGTCTGTGCGTGCAACCAGAAGAGCGAAGCCATGCGCGTTACCTGAAAAGGCAGCCCACGCTCTCGCAGACCTTCATTGAGCCCGTCACAAAAGCGCGCCGTTCGATTTTCCAGTTGCGCATAAACATCAACGCGTTCGATTTTTTGCAGCGTCGCTAAACCGGCGCGCATGCCTACCGGATTCGCGCTCAGCGTGCCGGCTTGATAGACGGGTCCTGACGGCGCAACCATCTCCATCAAATCGCGTCGACCGCCGTAGGCTCCGACCGGAAAGCCGCCGCCGATCACTTTTCCGTAAGTAACCAGATCAGGTTTCAGCTCAAGCACCTCAGCCATGCCGCCGCGCGCCACTCTGAAGCCGGAAATCACTTCATCGAAAATCACCAGAGCGCCGTGCTGTCTCGCGATCTTCACGGTCCCTTCGATGAATTCGCGGCGTTGAATCAGCAGGCCATAATTCGCGGGCAGCGGTTCCAAAATCACGGCCGCGATCTCTTTTCCATCCTCTGCGAAAATCGCGCGTACCCTCTCTTCATCGTCCAGTGAAGCGACGAGCGTTTCACTGGCGACTGCGTCCGAGACACCGGCGCTGGAACTTGCCGCCTCGCCCGCCAAACCGCTGCCTGCCTTGACGAGCAATGAATCGGCATGACCGTGGTAGCAGCCTTCAAATTTCAGAATGCGCGATCTGCCGGTGGCCGCGCGCGCAACGCGCAGCGCGCTCATCACGGCTTCTGTGCCTGACGAGACAAAGCGCAGCATCTCGACCCAGGGCACGCGCGAGGTAATCCATTCCGCCAGCTCGAGCGAGTAAGGTTCGCAAGCGCCGAAACTCCATGCAGTCGCGATCGCTTCCTTGACGGCTTCGCTCACTTCCGGATCGCGATGACCGAGAATTAACGGACCAAAGCTCTGACAAAAATCGATATAGTCGCGCCCTTCGACTGAAGTCATAGTGGCGCCCTGCGCGCTGCGAAAAAATATCGGCGTGCCGTCGACGCTCTTGAACGCACGTACGGGACTGTGAACGCCGCCGGGCGCGACGCGCAAAGCGCGGTCGAAATATTCGCGCGAGAGATATTTGCGAACCGATGATGCTTGTTGAGAAGCCATGTTTGTGTACAAATTGTTAACTGAAATCTTCCCTCTCCCTCTGGGAGAGGGAAGGGTGAGGGTTCTGGACTGCCGGTCAGTCCCTCTCCCCAACCCTCTCCCAAAGGGAGAGGGAGTCCGCGCAGTCGAAGTATTCAGTTTCCAATTCCCAACTGCTTTGCATGTCGCGCGCCGTACGTGATGATGAATTGCGCGCCCGCGCGTTTGAAAACGTGCCAGGTTTCCAACAGCCCGCGCTCGAAATCGATCAGACCGTTTTCGGCTAATAACGAAAGACCTGCGTATTCGCCGCTCACCTGATAGGCTCCGACGTGGAGCGCTGTTTGCTCTTTAATCGGTCCAATCAAATCGAGTGAAGTCATCCCTGGTTTGACCATCAGCAAATCGGCGCCTTCTTCGGCGCAGCGACGGCTGGCGGCGAGCGCGTCAGATCGATGCCGCACGTCGAGTTGATAATGACGACGGTCGCCGAACTGTGGCGCCGAATCCGCCGCGTTGCGAAATGGCCCGTAAAAATTACTCGCGAATTTTGTGCTGTAGCTCATCACCGGCACCAAATCGAGACCGTGCTCGTCGAGCTGCGCGCGAATGTGGGCGACTCGGCCATCCATCATGTCGCTGGGACTGATGCCGCCGGCGCCAGCTTCTGCAAAAGCGACCGCCGATTTTCCCAACTCGTCCAGCGTTGCCGGCAGATCGATTCTGCTATCATTCAACACTGCACAGTGTCCGTGCGTCGTGTAAGCGCACAAACAAGTGTCGACCCACAAACACAGACTCGCGCCGAACTGCCGTCGAATCTCTGAAATGAATCCGCGCTCGAATTTATGGTCGAAGTTACTCGTTCCTTTATGGCCCGGCACCGGGAAGAGCAGAAACTGGGTAACTCCATCCTTCAGATCTTTTTCGATTTGTCTCAGCGCTGAAGGAACATTCAAGCGTACGTTGCCGCGCAATCCCGCGATCGGCTCGTCGGTCTGCAATCCTTCAACTACAAAAAATGGTTGAATCAATTGCGCGCGGTTGAATTCTGTTTCCGCGCACAGATCGCGTAAATGCTGGCTGGCGCGCAAGCGCATCAGACGCTTCATCCGAAACTCATCTCCTCAAGCCATTGAGCGTGATCGAGAAAAACGAATGGCTGCATGCCGCGCTTTTCCAGAATGCGCTGCGTGTTGCCGGGCCCGCAGAAATGGGTCATCTTCGCCAGCCACGGATTGAGTGCCAGCGCCTGTTCGAAACCCGATCCGCTGGTCCAAAAGAAATATTTCCTGCCCTCGAGGTCGGCGCCATGATCTTTCGGAACCAGACGATAAGTCGCCAGTGTCTCCATCCCATTGTCCGCGAATCCGTCCGTATGCGTAAGCTTAAGCCAACTCAGCTCAGAGCCGGCGAGCGTGTCGATGCGCGGATCTTCCTGCTCACCTAAACTTTCCGCGCACCCGTTTACCCAAACATCGCGTTGCGCCAGCCGCTCCCACGTCCTCAATCCGCTGGCCCATACGATCTGCGACGAAATTGTGCGTCCCTCGCCCGGCAACGCATCGGCTTTTGAAATCCACAGGGCCGAAAACTTGTCAGAGATCGTAGCAGGAATTGCTTCGCGTTTGAACCACTCTGCGTCCGAAGTTTTTAAGGGCCACATCTGCTGGCGCGAAATCTTTGGGGGCCGCGTCGCTCGCCAGGGCCGGAGCGAATAGTTGTCGAGCACGCGTCCATCATCCGTGAGGCCGCGCAGGGAAGTGATTTCACCATACGCCCGGCGCAAGACGCTGACGCCGATCTTCTGATGACAACCGCCGCCATATGAACGCAGAATCTCGCGCTCGCGCGTCGCTGCTTTTAGTGTCTCAGCGCAGTTTATCTTTTCCAGCAAAGTCTTCAAATCGCTTCGATCGCGCTTGATTTCGATTGCCAGGGCGCCTTGCGCCGGAGCCGCCGGATTTGCGCGCAAGGGCAGAACCATCCAAAGGCATTTAGAGATTGCCTCGCGCAACGCAGCTTTCGTTTCCGAAAAATCGCTGTCCTTAACTTCGAGCAGACGATCGAGCGCGGCTTTCGCGACAATCAATCCATCAGCGCCCGGCTGCCACATTTTTCGTACCCGCGTGGGAACATTTCCGCGCACGGGTACGAAATTCAATTCATGAATCTGAGCCGGTAATGCCTGGCGCAAAAATGAATCGAGATTATAGCTGCGTCGCGGCGAAGAAGTGAGGATGGTCAGAGAGCGACTGTGCTCGATCTCGGCCCAGCGATCGGCGCGCACGAGCAATACATCGCGCATGTCCGCGCGTGACATCGTGGCGGCAATCTCAGTCGCCGGATCGTCTTCGATCGCCAAGTCTTTCCATGAATGGACCGCCAAATCGTAACGTCCAGCCACAAGTCCTTCGCGCAGGTCCTGGGTGAAAACGCCTTTCTCCGGCATTTGCCAGAGCGGGTCATTCTGATTTCGATCGCCGAGAGATTCGTGGAAGGAATAATCGATTGTTACTTGCGGGTCTGCTTTGCGGATGGCGTCGCCGACCTGAATGGCTTGAATACGCGCCAACTCGCTGCGACGCGCAGCGAGAACTAAGCGCATAAATCTTCCCAACCAAACGGACGAAACTGGGCCTGCTGGGTGAGTTTCTGCGCGGCCTGTTTTATTTCATTGCGCGCCGCGGCCACGCGTGCCGCCAGTTTTGGCCGATCATTTTTCAGGGCCGCGAACAGCTCGGAGAGTCTGATGACCGGGAACCGGGTGTGCACCGGATCAGTCTCGGCTTCGCCGCGCAAGTCAAGCGCCTTAACGAAACGCGTTGTCCGCAAGTTGATCCACTTTTCAATTTCATCGGCACTGAGTGGGGCCGCGATTATTAAAGCCGTCTCTATCTTGTCTTCGACGATGTCAGCCATCGTGAATTGATTCAAATGTATCTGCGGATACTCTTCGAGCAAACCTTCCGCGCGCCTTCGGTTGCGATAGAGAACGGTAACGTCGGTCTTGCCAACCAGCCATGGAAGAATTTCGTTTGCTAATTGTCCCGCGCCGAGCACCGAAGTTGCGGGAACATCTTTCAGATGCTGACGAACCAGACCGCCGTATGATTGGCTGCCCATTCCCTCGAGATGATGGTGGCGCACGCGCTTGGCGTCGACCAGCAGATCAGACGTGAACTGACGAAGGAACCAACCCCACGACGTGGTCGGAAATTTCGTCTTTGAACAGAACTCTTTGAATTGACCCATGACCGCCGTCTCGCCAACCAGCGGTGAGCGCAAACCGCAAACTACTTCGAGAAGAAAGCGATAGGCGTCTTTGCCGCGATAGAATTCGGATTGAGTAGAAGCCGCGGGCGCGACCGCGTTGCTTTCGGCTTGATTGAGCAGCGAGATTCGCCGGAGACAAGTCTGCCATTGCAGACCATTGAGCGCGGTGGGGAGGTTGTCCTCCACCCCGGCAGGCTGATGAACGATGACTAGATCATCGAGCACGGGCCAATTCTAGGGAAACGCGCAAGCCCGTTTGTCATCATTTTGTCATTGGCGAAAAAATTTATTTGGTGAGAAGGGCCCGGTATTCGGCGGGTTTATTCCTGGTAATGATCTCCCATGCTGCGCTGTAAGGCGACCGGGACAACCTTCCAATTGGTGGTGGAGAGAACCCTGGGCGAAAACTCAGATGAATGGACGCGAGAGACTCGCCATTGGCCAAGCGCCTCTTCGTAACACCAGCGATAGAACGGGCCATCGTCACGCCGGCTATAGAACACTCCATAGCCGCCGCGCCGCTCAGAGTTTTCCTGATTGATGTAGACGCGTAAACCGTTCATCTCATCTCGTGACCAGTTGCCAAACCGTGCCCGTGGCATTGAAACGAACGCGCTTAATCCCGCGGGCCAACCCTAACAACTGCAACATGCGAATGCCCCACCAGTTAAAATCGATCTCGTACCACTTAAATCCATGACGGGCCGATGTCGGATGTGCGTGATGATTATTATGCCATCCTTCGCCGAAAGTCAGTAGCGCGACCCACCAACTGTTGCGCGAGTCTTCGCCGGTTGCGAATCGACGTCTGCCCCAAAGATGCGTCGCTGAATTAACCAACCAGGTGGCGTGAAGCCCCAAGGTGACGCGCAAGAAAACGCCCCACATCACTACACCCCAACCGCCCAGTGCCAGCAACGCCAGCCCAACCACAACCAGGGGCAGGAAATGAAGCCGGTTCAGCCAGACATAAAACCTGTTTTTGGTAAGATCGGGCGAGTAATGCTGCAGCACTTCATCTTCGTGTCGTTGCGCGCGGCCCCTCAAAACCCAGCCGACGTGCGCCCACCATCGACCATCGCGAGGCGTGTGCGGATCTCCGTCTTGATCTGCGTGCGCGTGATGAATGCGATGAGTCGTGACCCATTGGATGGGCCCACCTTCTACAGCGAGAGTGCCGCAAATTGCCAGAAAGTACTCAACCAGTTTCGGGACTCTGTAGCCGCGATGAGTTAACAGCCGGTGAAAACCCATGCCGATGCCGAGGCTGCCCGCGACCCAATACAAGATGACAGCCGAAATTATTGCGGGCCAACTCCAGAAAAAGAGTGCAGCCACAGCGCCGATATGAAAAAGGATTACAAAAATAGCGTTTCCCCAGTTGATGTTGGTTTGGCGCTCAGTAGTGGTATTTTCAGAGTGGGCCTGAGAGGACAATTTCATTTCTTTCATTATTACTCTTCTTACCGCTTTCAGTTTTCTTGTCATTGCAGGGGTTCAAACTCACTAATCGCATGTTGTCCCGCCAAATTCATTAGCTCAACGCGGCCATTAGTGAGCACCCGCGTAACTTCAAAGGTGCGCTCATTCGATTCCCGTCCGGGCATTAATTCCGCGCGAAATGTGAGCCGCGTTCCGGCGATCGGATCGCGAACAATCACTTGCTTACGCTTTGCGCGTCGGTCTTGCCGCTTACCTCTGAACATTGGCATGAACGAGGCGTCGCATTCGATCCGCGAATAGCACATCTATCTTGCGCGGTTCAATAATCGCGGTCACCTCTCCCACACCAAAAGTCGGATGGGTAAGAGTTTGTCCCCTGCGATACGTATGTCCCTGATCATACGGCTGGCCTACCTTAGTCGCAGTCCGGGCGCCCGGAGCGCCGCTGCCCGTATAACGAGCACGCGAACCGCAAACCGGACAACTGACGCGCGTCGGTCGTCCCTTTTTGGTGGCCGAGGCCACGATGTGTCCGCGTTCTTCGCCGCATGTCACACACATTTGCTCGACCCGATCTCCAACTGCAAAGGTCTGTTTCTCAGTCTTCTCTGTCATATTGCTCCTCATGAATTTGTTGATAGAGATTACTAATCGATAAAAATCGTGTGCGCAAAAGTAAGCGCCCCCGGCTACGTTTTTTGTTGCCGGAGGCGCTTGGTTCAAGTGTCCCGGTAACTTAAAAGTTACCAGCGAGCCGGTCGGTCATTAAGACCTGAGAAGTTTCGCCGGCTGTCACCGCCGCGGTTTCCGCCGAAGCCGTTACCGCCGCCGCGATTTTCTCGCGGTTTCGCTTCATTGACTTTCAATGCGCGGCCACCAAGTTCTTTACCATTGAACTGAGCAATGGCGGCTTCCGCCTCTTCCTTGGTGGACATTTCGACGAAGCCAAAGCCACGTGAGCGTCCAGTGTCGCGGTCTTCGACCACGCTCGCCGATTCGACTGTGCCGGCCTGCGCAAAAAGATCTTGCAGCTCCTGGCTTGAAGTCGCGAACGCGAGATTTCCAACATAAAGTTTCATAGACATGTAGATTTACCTTTCCCCTTTGGGAATGAAAGAAGCTGCGAATCAGATTGGCTTCGGTGTAACGGTATGCAGTCGAAGGACCGAGTTCGGATGCTCATAAGAGAGCGGCTTCTGAAGTTTCAACCAGCCTGCTCTCGAACCATCCGAAACGCCGGCGCTAATCGTTTTTGCGCGGGTCGCATCACCGTCGATGCAAGAGAGAAGGAATAACCAGGCACTATGATGCACTATTTGATGGCCCAGGTGCAAGTCGCGCGCGTGGCTTAACCCACGCACAAGCGAGTCGCGGTTCGGATTCTTGCTCTCTTTTTGAGTGACTTTTGGAGTTCTTACCGAGTGATTCTCGAGGTCATCGCGCCGATCACGTTGGTAAACTTCCAGCTCGATTCGGAATTAGTTTTGACTGAAATCGGGATTCGGCCCGTAGAATTTCCAGCTCGATGTGAAGTCCCGCCTCAGTTTCTGGTTCGTGAAAATTGCCCGAATCATTTCCACGGGGATACGGTTCTCTCTCAAGATCCAATCGTGAAAAGTTCGGTTCGTCATCTTTCCTGAATCAACCAGCTCGTGATGCAGCGCGTGGAATTGCAGCCCTCCGATTAAGTACGCAATCTGATAAAGCGGGCCGTAGCTACCGTCGAACGATCTTCTCACCTCAGCGGTGGCGTTGTCGCGTTCGTGCCCGACGCGATTCACGAGGAAGTCGATGCATTCCTGTGGGGTCATCTTTTCCAGATGAAAGCTGAGCGAAAAAATAATTCGCGCGCAGCGATGCATGCGCCAGAACAACATGCCGATGCGGTTCTCAGGCGTCTTCGGAAAATTAAGATCCCAGAAGAGCATCTCCCAATAAAGCGCGTTGCCTTCAGTCCAAAACGGCGTGCCGAACAAACCGCGATAAGGTTTGTAGCGCGCGGTCATAAAGCCCTGGAGATGGTGGCCGGGGATTAGCTCATGAAAAACCGTGGCGCGTGCGAAGTGAATGTTGTTGCCGCGCATGCTCATCATCTTTTGTTCATGCGACATGGTATTCGTCGGAAACGAAACCAGGATTACTTCACCGCCTAGAAAAAAGGGACTGACCAGTTGTCTCTCCGGCGTCATCATTTCCATGCGCCAGGTATCGCGCGCAAGCTGTGGCACCGTTACCAAATCGCGATCGTCAACAAACTTGATTGCTTCGAGGGCGAGGTCGCGAATCATTTCGGGTTGCTTGCCCGGTTCGACGTAAAGGTTCTTGACGTGCTCCAGCGCTTTCTTCCAATCATCGCCATAACCGAGATCGCGTGAAGCCTTTTTCATCTCGTTTTCGCACCAGGCCATCTCTTTGTTGGCGATGGCGATCAATTCTTCGGGCGTGTAGGGAATCATTTCCGACTGCAATTCGCTAAGGAGCGCATCGCGGCCAATTGGATCGCCGACGATGTCGCTGGTGTCACCCGGACGCGCTGTGGCCGTGGCCGCGCGTTGAGGTATCTGCCCCGGTCCAAACCCTGGCCCGGCGCCGCCACCTCCTCGATTGGGCGCGGCGGAGGTTGCGCCAGCCTGCGATCCCTCGGGACGCAATCCAACTACGCGTTCGCTTATGAAAGCGGCGTACGTCGAGAGCGATTGCTCGAGACTTTTGTAGGGTTCTTCATTCCACCAGGTGAACAGCGGATCGTATCCGTTGTAGAAGGTGTACCAGTTGCGCAAGTTGGTCCGCAGATTATTCAGAGCACCGACGGCGCGGAAAGCGACAGTCTTTTTTACGCGGATTGCACCGCCGGTTTCGGTTCTGTTCTCAGTTCCACGATCGGGCCGCAGGCCGGCTTCCACAAGTTTCAGAGTGCCGTCAACTTCCTTCTTAAGATTCGTCAAAGTTGCGGCGGCCTTCGCGGAATCGATCGGTTCCATTCGCCGGCGCGCTTCTTCCAAATCGACGATCGTTTGCGCAAACGGAATCAGCGGTTGGATTTCGGCGAGTTGTTTGGCCTCGATGTCCAACTGCCGCAGCTCGTGCTCCAGATGATTGCGAAACAGGATGTAATCAACCTTGCCTTCCTGGCTCATCGAATCAAAATCGAGCTTTTGGATTCGTTCCAACGCATCGGAATAGAATTTTCGAAAGCGTTCCCGGCGCGCAAGTGAACCGGCCACCGGATACGAACGCTGCAAACTTCCCCGATCGACGACGTAGTACTCGATCGTCGGCCGCATCTCGCTGGGTGACGAGTCGTCTGCAGCGAAATTGATGTTGGCCCTGCCGGGTTGCGTATTAGTCGTTGAGCCAGTCATGGATTTCTGGGCTGGACTCTGAACCGCGAATACAGCGATCAGAATTAGCGTGCAGAGTGTGCAAATAGTCGAGGCTCGTCGTCGACGAAACATTCCTGTGCTCCCTCCCAGTAGGCTGAGACTAATGGCCCGCTATACTAACGCAAATCAGCAGGAGTCGCTGAGTATAGATGCCTTGGCAGGCATTCGATTTGGTCCGCGTTGATCTTTTGCGCAACCCCGTCAGGGTTGCGGCAAATTATTGTTTCGGTTCCCCAGGGTAACCGAAGCGGCAACCCTGGGCCTTGTTCGCTCAGCCGCTTCGCGGTTGAGTCCTTGCGCGAACTTGAAGGGCTTTGCTAAGATTCGACTTCGTAATGATACGCAAGACGAGCAAGATGCTTGTGTGATTCGAACTTTTGATGGGATGCTCCGGAAGACCTTCGTCATGAATCGAACTACGACCCGATTCACATTTTGATTGCCGTGCCCGAAACGACGGGCGGGCGGCGAAGGCGCTCCTATCGAATCCGATCGTTGTAGTTTAGTAAATCGTGAATCGTAAATCGTGAATCGAAGGAGCGCCAGCATCGGTGTTCCGCGGCTCCGCCGTTTGATGTGCGGTAAGGCTTTGCCTTTCCGTCAGAGTGAATCTTTTTCTACTCGTTCAATTCTCCGAGGCTGAGCCTCGAAGAATTGAGAGTATTTCATGGAGAGCGTGCCGGAAAGGCAAAGCCTTACCGCACATCGGGCGGCAAAGCCGCGAATGGCTTAAGCAAGAATGCTGGATCGCGACAAAAGATGAACGAGATTAACGTACAACTCAAGGACGGCGTTGCGGTTCCGGTTCCGGCTTCGACTACTGTTGCCGAAGCGCTGAAGAAGCTTGATCGAGATCTCGCAAAACAAGCCTTGGCTGCGAAGGTTAATTCCAAAGAATTTGATCTTGCCACTCGGCTGGAGGTTATCCCCAGCGCCTCGGGATCGGACCGGCTGCCGGAGTTCATGCGTGACCACGCTCTAAAGATCGAACCAGTGTTGCCGCAGACCTTGGAAGGTTTGGAAGTACTTCGCCATTCCACCGCGCATTTGCTTGCTGCCGCCGTGCTCGATCTCTTCCCGAGCACAAAGCTCGGGATTGGTCCGGCGCTCCTGGACGATCCGCGCTACGGCTTTTTCTACGACGTGATTGCGCCCCGAGCGTTGACCGAGTCGGATCTTCCGGTAATCGAAAAGAAGATGCGCGACATCGCGAAGCGCAATATGCCTTATCGCCGCGATGAAATTCCGAAGGCCGAGGCCTTGCGGATCTTCAAAGAACGCGACGAGCCTCTGAAGTGCGAACTCATCGACGAGAAAGCCGGCGACACGGTCAGCGTTTATTACATCGACGGCTCTCCGTTCATCGATTTTTGTCTCGGGCCGCACGTGCCCAACACGAATCGACTGCGCGCGTTTAAGTTATTGTCTCTCGCTGGTGCGTATTGGAAAGGCGATGCCGGGCGGCCGCAGATGCAACGCATTTACGGTACGGCTTTTTTCACGCAAGCGGAGCTCGATGCGTGGTTAAAGCAACGAGAGGAAGCGGAGAAGCGTGATCATCGCCGCCTGGGACGCGAACTCGATCTCTTCTCGATTCAGGAAGCGTACGGACAAGGCCTGGTGCTGTGGCATCCAAAGGGCGCGGTGGTTCGCCAGCAGATGGAAGATTACCTCCGCGAAGAATTGGTACGGCGTAACTACAGTCTGGTTTACACCCCGCACATCGCCAGGCGCGAACTGTGGCAGATTAGCGGCCATGAAGAGAACTATGGCGATTCGATGTTTGCCCCGACCAAGCTCGAGGAAACCGAATTTCGTTTGAAGCCGATGAACTGTCCGATGCATATCGGCATTTACAAATCGCAGCAGCGTTCGTATCGTGACCTGCCGCAACGTTATGGCGAAATGGGCACGGTTTACCGCGCCGAATTGTCGGGAACGCTGCACGGACTGATGCGCGTGCGCGGATTCACCGTGGACGATGCGCACCTGTTTTGTACTCCGGCGCAAATCCCGCGCGAGATCGATGACTGCGTGGACTTTGCTTATCAGGTCTTGCAGAGGTTCGGCTTCGATAAAATTAAGTTCGAACTCTCGGTGAAGGGAAGCGATACCAGCAAATTGTATCTGGGCGCCGACGAAGAGTGGGAAAAGGCCGAGAGGGCGCTGGCCGCCGGCCTCGATGCGCGCGGGATTCAATACGAACGCATGGAAGGCGAAGCCGCGTTCTATGGTCCGAAAATCGATTTCAAGATCGAAGATGCCATCGGACGTTTGTGGCAGCTCGGCACTGTGCAGTGGGATTTCAATCTGCCGGAACGATTCGAACTCGAATACATCGGCGAAGACAACAAAGCGCACCGACCGGTGATGGTGCATCGCGCGCTGTTCGGATCGATTGAACGTTTCTTTGGCGTGTTGATCGAACACTATGCCGGCGCTTTTCCGATGTGGCTGGCGCCGGTGCAGGTTGCCGTGCTCCCGATTACGGATCGGATCAATGAATACGCCGGGAAAGTTGCGCAGGAATTGCGCGCGGCAGGCATGCGTGTCGAGGTAAACGTTCGCAGCGATAAGATTGGCGCGAAAATTCGCGACGCGCAAATGCAGAAGATTCCATTCATGCTGGTGCTGGGCGACCGCGAGGTGGGGCAAGGAAAAGTCGCGGTGCGCGAGAGATCGAAAGGCGACATCGGCGCGATGTCGTTGGATGAATTTAAAGAAATGGCGCAGCGTTTGGTTGAAACGCGAGCGTTGACGAATCAATAGTCTCAAGTCTCAGGTCCCAAGTCTCAAGTCGAACAGAAACTTGAGACATGAGACCTGGTACCTGGGACTCAAGACTTGAGGAGGTGCACCAATAGCTACAGGTTTTCGAGGCCGTGGTCGTCCCGATTTTCGGCGCGCTCCGGTCACCCGCATTAACGAGCGAATTCGCGTGCCCCAGGTGCGCGTAATCGGCGACGAAGGCGAACAACTTGGTGTCATGGACACACGCGACGCGATTCGCGCGGCGCGTCAACAGGGACTCGATCTCGTTGAAGTCGCACCCGGCGCGGATCCGCCGGTTTGTCGCATCATCGATTTCGGCAAGTTTCAATACGAGGCCAAAAAGAAAGCGAACGAGGCGAAGAAGAAACAGGCCGTCATCATCGTTAAGGAAATTAAGTTTCGTCCGGGCACCGACGAGCACGACTACAGCTATCGCATGAAGCGCGCGCGCGAGTGGTTGCAGATCGGCGATAAGGTGAAAGCCACAATTTGGTTTCGGGGACGTGAAATGACGCACCGCGAACTCGGCTCGCGAATTCTGGCAAAGCTGGCGCAGGACCTGGACGACGTGGGCGAGGTGGAAGTCGCGCCGCGCATGGAAGGAAATCAGTTGTTCACGATGTTTGGACCAAAGCGTCATAAAGGAGCCAAACCCGATCGTCCTGCGGCGCCGCCAGCCCAGACCACGACTAGCAGTCAACCGGAGCAGGCCGCGAAGCCGGCGCCGGCTCCGGAGAGCGAGAGTTAGTCCGGCTGATTTGCAGACGCGGTGCTTTGCTCGCAGGCAGCAGAGTTTCAGATTCAACTTTTCAGATTGAAAAAGGGAGCAATAATGCCAAAACTAAAAACACATAAAGGCGCGGCGAAGCGTTTTCGCTTGACCGCCTCAGGAAAGATTAAGCGCGGGCACTCGCACGCGCGCCACATCCTGACCAAGAAGACCAACAAGCGGAAGCGACTCCTGGATATCGACGCCCTGGTAGCCGATGGCGATCAAAAGCGCGTCGAGCGAATGCTGCCGTATGGAAGAGATTAAGTTGCGGAACCGCTCGCGGTAGCGAGGCGGGAAACATTGCCGGCGAGCCGCAGGCAAGGATGCCTGCGCTCCAGGAAAGGAAGCAATCATGCCAAGAGCAAAACGTGGAAACAAGCGGCTCGAGCGCCGCAAGAAAATTCTTAAATTAGCAAAAGGTTATCGTGGCACTAAATCGAAGCTGTATCGATCCGCGAAGGAATCAGTCGAACGCGGTCTGAACTTCGCCTACACCGGACGAAAATTGAAGAAGCGTGATTTTCGCTCGCTCTGGATTGTGCGCATCGGGGCCGCGGCGCGGCTTAACGGTCTGAACTATTCGCAATTCATGCATGGATTGAAGCTTGCCGGGATCGAACTGGATCGGAAAATTCTCGCGGACTTTGCCGCGAAACAGCCGGAAGCCTTCGCTGAGCTGGCGGCCCAGGCGAAAACTGCTCTGGAGAATAAACCGCAAGCGCGCGCGGCTGCTTAGTCGATGCTGAATTTTCCCTGGTCGAAACGATTCTGATTAAGGAGCAGTTATGAAGAGCTTTAAGCGCACCGCATTTTTCACGACGCAATTTTTCCTGCTGGTGCTCACGCCACTGATCGTCGCAGGCCAGAATCCGAACAGCGCCACGTCAAAAGCTCCAGCCTCATTGACTGGAAAGTACGAAGGCACTGCCAAGGGTCCTAACGGCGATGTCGTCTTGAAGCTGGATCTGGTGGATGAATCCGGAAAATTTTCCGGCAGCATTACCTCGCCGCATGGGGTTCATAAGATCATCAAGGGTTCAATGGCTGATGGAACACTGTCTTTGGAATTGGAAAACAACGGATCGCCGGCAAAGCTGACGCTCAAACAGAAAGATGACAAGCTGATTGGCGAATTCAGCGCCGATGGACGAACGGGCCCTGTCGAATTTCACCGAGTTGCGGTCGACGAAATCTCCGGAGAATGGGACGCGGCCGCCGACGCGCAGGGCCAGCCGTTTCCTTTCACGCTCTCTCTAAAACTTGAAGGTGAAAAAGTGACCGGGTCGAGCAGCTCGCAGTTGGGTACCTCGACGATCTCATCCGGAACCTGGAAAGATGGAAAACTTGCGGTGGTGCTGGAGTCTGGCGGCGGTCAGATAGCGCTGGTCGCCAGCCTTCAAGACGGAAAACTGGTCGGCGACTATGACTTCCTCGGTCAAATGCAGGGGAAGTGGGTCGCGCTAAAAAAGAAGTGAATTAGCTAATTCGCGAAGCGGACGATTGAAAATAGCCCACCGATTCATCGGCGGGATCGCAATTCATACTTTGATTAGGGCAGTGCGCGAAGCGGGCGGCAGACTGTTACGGAACCGCTTGCGGTAGCAAGCGGGTTAACGATTCAACTTGGGAAAATGGCCCATTGAATTTCCGAGGCTCTATAACGAACGGCGAAAGCGAACTACGTCGCGTCTTTAACCCGCTCGCTACCGCGAGCGGTTCTGTATCTGTCGCCCGTTTCACGGGCTTTTGAATATTTATTGCGCACCCTAACCCAGCACTGAAGTGCTGGGCTATTTTCGGCAGTCCGCTGCGCGGACTGTCTTAATCCACTTTTCACACCACAATGTCGGAAACAGTTACGTTCGAGCAGCTAAAGATCGAAGCTGACAAAGTGTTCGAAGCGTTTGAGCGAGAGTTCAAACCCTTCGAGCGCTTTGTTGTCGATCGACTCGACGCTCAAGCGTTACCGAGTCTCATCGAGCAACTTCAACGTCAGGGGTATTCGCTCTCTGAGGGTAAGAATAGCCTCACTGAGCTAGCTGATCTTAAGAACAGATTCACAGGCAAGAAGAGCGCGTGGGCGCTCGCTAAGAAGCAAATCGGCAAGATTGCGGATGCGCAAGAGCGCGCGTGGGCAGGTCAGCACCTCTTCCACCGCGAGATTGGAATGAATGACCGCCTTGAATACGCAAGGCTTACTCTCAACCAAATCATTGAGACTCTTGAGCTTGACCAACAAAGCATCGATGTCACAATCCCCGGCCGCCGCCCGCGTCCCGGTCACTTGCACCCGATTACGCTGATGCGCCAGCGAATAGAAGACATCTTTGTCTCGCTGGGTTACGCGGTCGAGGACGATCGCGAGATTGAAACTGACTTCTACAATTTTGACGCGCTCAATATTCCCGAAGGCCATCCCGCGCGCGCTCCGCAGGACACGTTCTACACGACCGATGGCTTTGCTTTGCGCTCGCAGACATCAACCGTGCAGATTCATGCGATGCAGCGTCGCGGCGCGCCGGTGCGCATGATTGCGCCGGGCCGCGTCTTTCGTCGCGACACGCCCGACCCGACGCATAATCCGATGTTCTATCAGGTCGAAGGACTGTGCGTCGATCGCGGGATCACGATGGCGCATTTGAAAGGCACGCTGGCGGAGTTTGTGCATCGCTTGTTCGGCCCGGAAACGAAGACGCGCTTTCGTCCGTCATATTTTCCCTTCACTGAACCGAGCGCGGAGGTGGATTACAGTTGCTTCAATTGCGGCGGGACCGGCTGCCGCATCTGCAAGTGGTGCGGCTGGATCGAGTTGGGCGGCTCAGGCATGGTGCATCCGAACGTCTTGCGCGCCGCGAACGTCGATCCGGAAGAGTTCACTGGTTTCGCATTTGGACTCGGCATCGATCGCACCTGCGCGCGAATTTATGAGTTGGACGATATTCGTCTGTTGTTCGAAAACGATGTCAGGTTCCTGGAGCAATTTCGATGACGACGAGGTTAAGGCTTAGAAGTTAGAGCTTAGAAGTTAGAGCTTAGACATTTGTAGGAGAGACTAAGAAATAAACACTAAGCTCCAAGCCCTAAGCTCTGAGCCCTAAGCACGATGCTGATCAGTTACAACTGGCTGCGCGAATTAACCGCCACGAAGCTGAAACCTCAGGAGGTGAGGGAGCGGCTGACGAATGTCGGTCTGGCCGTTGATGCCGTCGAAGCTCGCGGTGACGATTTTGTGCTCGACGTTGAAGTGCCTTCGAATCGCGGCGATTGCTTGTCGCACGTCGGGATTGCCCGCGAAGTTGCCGTAACAGAACAGTCCAAAGTCCAAAGTCCGAAGTCCGAAGTGAAAAAGGCTGAAGGGAAGACAGAGGACTTCGCTTCAGTAGAAATCAAAGACGCCGATCTTTGCGCGCGTTATGCGGCCCGCGTCGTGCGAGGCGTGAAGATCGGGCCGTCCCCCGAATGGCTGGCAAAGCGCCTGGAAGTAATTGGCCAGCGGCCGATCAATAATGTCGCCGACATTACAAATTACGTTCTGCATGAATTGGGCCAGCCTCTGCACGCGTTCGATCTGGCAAAACTGAGCGAACATAAAATCGTTGTGCGCCGCGCGAGCAAGGGTGAATCGATCAAAACGCTCGACGGTGTCGAAAGAAAACTTGACGGCGACATGCTGGTGATCGCCGACGCCACGCGACCTGTGGCGATCGCCGGAGTCATGGGCGGCGAAGAATCGGAAATCTCAAACACAACCCGCGATGTTTTGATCGAAAGCGCTTACTTCGATCCTGGATCAGTGCGCCGCACTTCGAAGTTGCTGGCATTGCACACAGAGGCTTCGCATCGCTTCGAACGTGGAACCGATCCGGAAGGTGTTTTGCGGGCACAGGAGCGTTGCGTATCTCTGATTTGTGAGCTGGCCGGCGGGGCCGCGACGGAAGATGAGCTGGACGTTTATCCAAATCGGTATGATGAGAGAATTGCGACCTTGCGACCTGAGCGTGTCGAGGCAATCACAAGCTTGCTGGTCCCGACGGCTGAGATACTGAGAATCCTCGCCGCGCTGGGGTTCGATCTTCGCGAAGAAACTTCCTCAAAACTGACCCTTGCCATTCCTTCGTGGCGTCACGACGTGGCGATCGAAGAAGACCTGGTCGAAGAAGTCGCGCGTCACACCGGCTACGACAAAATCGCCACCGGTCTTCCGGCCGCAAGCCTGGCCGGCGAATATCATTCAACTGAAAAACGAAAGCGCGCCTTGCGGAGAACGCTCAGTGCTGCGGGATTCAATGAAGCAATCAGCTTCAGTTTTATCGACACCAATCATGACGATCAATTTCAATTGATCCCCGCGTTCGAAGCTGGCGCAAATCAATCGCAGCGCTTCGTCACCCTGGAAAATCCGATCATCGAAGACTGGACGCGCATGCGCCAGACGCTTTTGCCGGGGCTGCTGGGCGCGGTGCGCCATAATTTGAACCAGGGCACGCGCGATGTCTGTCTGTTTGAGCTGGGCCGTATTTTTCAAGCGAAAGAGGAACGCGAGTTACCCGCCGAGCAGGAAGCGTTGGCCCTGGTTTCCACCGGCGGCGTGATTGAAGCCGGTAAAGCGACTCCCTCGCGAGAGTTGGATTTCTACGACGTGAAAGGCGCGCTCGAAGCTGCTGTCGAAGCGATGAACTTGCCGCCGTTGAATTACGAAGCGGCTCGCATTAAGCATTTGCGCGCGGGCCAGTCCGCGGCGATCAGCATTGACGGCACGCAGGTCGGATCGATCGGAAAACTGGCGGAAATAACTGCCGCGGAATACAAGTTTCGTCAGCCGGTCTTCATCGCCGAAATCGATCTAACTGCGCTTTTGGAGATCGCAGAAACTCCGGTATTGTATTCGCCACTGCCTCGTTTTCCTTCGATTATGCGCGACGTTTCGTTGCTGGTTGGTAGAAAGATCACGGTCGCCGAATTATTGCGCGCCGCCGAAGATCGAAAGAACAAAAATTGTGCAGGCGTTAAATTTGTCGGTACCTTTGAAGGTGAAGGAATTCCTGAAGGCAAGCGTTCAGTCACGATCCGGCTCGAGTATCGATCAAACGATCGCACCTTGCGTGACGAAGAGGTTGATGAAATTCACTGGCCGCTGGTGAAGGCTTTGCAGGATGAGTTCGGCGCCGAAGTCCGCTGAGTCCAAGTCTCAAGTCCGAGTAGATCAAACAAACCTTTCGCGCGAGCTGAGACTTGAGACCTGAGATCTGAGATTTGAGATTTGAGATCTGAGACCTGATATCTTGCGCTCGTACGCGCGAAGACGGATAATCGGGCCGCTGTCTGCGACTAGACTCAGGAGAAGATCATGGTTGCCTTAACCGGACTGGAAAAATTCTCACATCTCGAAGACAAGATTTATCGGACCATCGAGCTGACGAAAACTTTGCGCCAGGAGAAAGAAGAGCTCGAGCGTCAGCTTACAAGTCTTCGCGGCCTCGCCGGCGACAAGCAAAACCTGCCGTCACAGGTTGAGCGGATGCTGGCCGAACGCGATTTGATCAGACTCAAGGTTGAGGCAATGCTTGACGCGATAATCGCAATAGATCCTGAAGTAGCGGAGGTCATGCGATGAGCGACCACGGAATCGGCTTGAGAAAGAACGCCGACGCGACCACGTCTCCGACGATAAAAGTTGAAATCTACGATCAGGCCTACACAATTCGCTCTGACGGTGACTCGCAGTACATTCAGCAATTGGCCGACTATGTCGATCAGCGAATGCGCGAGATTTCCTCGGGCACCCTAACGGTTGATTCACGCAAAGTCGCAATCCTCGCGGCGCTGCATATAGCCGACGAACTGCATCAGTTGAAAAAGATCCACGAGCAGGCCGACGAGCAACTGGCTACCCGCAGCGCCGAGTGCGCCGAGATGCTCGATCGCCTGCTCAAGGCGCCGCGGACCCTAACGCGCCCGGTTCTGCCGTAGGCGTTGCTGCGCTTCTCACTTTCTGGATAGTCGGTAAATTGTATGAAGCAACGGGTCGAATCGCGGAGCGGGCATTAGCCCGACCATAAGGGAGGGCTCATCGCACATTCGGAGCCCTCCCTCACGGTCGGGCTAGGGCCCGGATTAGCACCACGGTCTTGCACCACTCCTGGATTACGATCCGCGCTAACTACGATTTACGTCCTTATGCTACTATCCCGGCGGCAGAGGGAAGTTTTCTGCGGGGTTCGTCACCGAAATACGATGATTGAGCCAACGTCGTAGAAAAGGGAGACCGACGCCGCGCGCTAGTGCGTTTCTTCATCGTTAAGAAATGCCAAGAGCTGGCGGCGAAAAGAAGGTCACCCACCTGTTCACTCAGGTTCAATTACGACTTCGGAACGGCTCGGCGGTTCTCCCTCTCGCCATTGAAAGCCGTAAATCGTGAATCGTAAATCGTAAATAGAAAACGCTTCTCTATTCACGATTTGCCGGTTAGCGACTTACGGCTGTTGCTTTCTCTATTCACTATTCACGATTTACGATTCACGGCTCTTATGAGAATTCTCATGATCGGCGATGTGGTCGGGAAGCCCGGACGCGTGGCCCTGCTCGAGCGTTTGCAGGATCTGAAAGAGCAGCACGCGATCGACTTCACCACCATGAATGCCGAAAACGTCGCCGGCGGATTCTCAATTACGCCGCCGATTGCCGAACAACTTTTCCGCGCCGGGATCGACGTCATGACCTCCGGCAATCACATTTTCGACAAACACGAAGTCGTCGACTACATCGCAAAGCAACCGCGCCTGCTGCGGCCGGCGAACTATCCGCCCCACACACCCGGTAAAGCGATCTGGGTCGGCGAAGTGAACGGCGCGCAGATAGCCGTATTTAACTTGCTGGGCCGAATTTTCATGCAGCCTTCCGACGATCCATTTCGCATCGCGGATGAATTGCTCAGCTCGCTTTCTAACGAGGTGAGAATTCGACTCGTCGACATGCACGCCGAGGCAACTTCTGAGAAGGCGGCGATGGGTTGGTATCTCGACGGCCGCGTGTCAGCGGTGGTCGGAACACACACTCACGTGCAGACCGCTGACGAGCGCATCTTGCCCGCCGGCGCCGCATATCTCACTGACCTCGGAATGACCGGGAGCTATTCCGGCGTGATTGGAATGAAGAAAGGGGACGTCATAGCTCGTTTCACGTCGGCGATCCGTACAAAGGCCGAACAATCAAAAGGCGACGTGCGCATCTGCGGGGCCGTAATCGACGTCGATGAAGAAACAGGACGGGCGCGATCGATTGAACGGATCAATCTCAGTCATTCATCATGAGCGGGCCAGGCTCACTGCCAGCTTATTCCGGCGGGATCTCTGGTACAACTTCCGGCTCCGCAGATTCAAGTGCGGGTGGCGAGAGCAAGAGTTCCGCAAATCCCTGGGGCATTGATCGCACGCGGCCGTTTCCGTCGGTGACGACGTGTCCCGTCTCGCCTTCGGCAATCACGGTGCCGTCAGGCTCGCGAACAATCTCATAACCAAAGCGCAGGGATCGCCGGCGAAGTTCGGTGATGTGAGTGCGGACGACCAGTACGTCATCGTAGTAGGCCGGAGCTTTGTAGCGGCAATAACTTTCGGCGACGACCAGGAATGCGTTTTCGCTTTCTTCCATGTCCCGGTAGGAAAAGCCGCGGGCGCGACAAAACTCTGTGCGGCCAATCTCGAACCAGATGAGGTAGTTCGCGTGATAGACGACGCCCATCTTGTCCGTCTCGGCATAACGCACGCGCAGGGGGGCTTCGTGCCACTCTGTCATTCCTTCTTCGGCGTCTGGATTCATCGCCATGCGTAAACCTCGCCCGCGACCGCGAGCACGAAAGCTGCTAAACTGAGGGGGCGTTTTAGCGGACTATAAGAGCGAAAAGGTGAGGATGTCAAAGCAACTTCAGCCGGGACTAGTGACATGCTTGGTTGTATTGGCGTTGTTGACCGGGCTTTTCCTGACTTCGAGCGGCTCAGCCCAGCGAACGGCTGGAGTTCAGCAGAACCCGGTCGCAACGCGATCAGCGCGAAATGCCGCCGTTGCCGCCGCAACCGAAGCCGTGCTGAAAGAGACGAGCGATATTCGCCAACTATCTATCCTGCGGCCCGTGCAAAGCGGAACCTTGTCGCGCGCTGAGATCGAACGCTCGATAATCAAAAATCTCGACGAAGACATGACCCCGGCGGAGATGCACGCCAACGAAGTCACCCTGAAAAAACTTGGGCTGGCACCCGCCGATTTTCAGTTCCGCCCGTTGATGATCAAAGTGCTGACTGAGCAAGTGGCCGGATATTACGATCCGAAAGCGCGCGAGTTTTATTTGGCGGACTGGATCGATCTCGACGCGCAAAAACCGATCATGGCACATGAACTGACGCACGCGCTGCAGGATCAGCATTTCGATCTGCGCCGCTTTGAGCATTGGCCCAAGGGCGATTCAGACGCCGAGCTGGCCGCGCATGCTTTGATCGAAGGCGATGCCACGCTCTCGATGATGCTCTACGTGGCCAACAACCCGATGCGCGCGCTGGCGTTCCTGAAATCTCTCGGCGGGACCGAGATGTCTTCGGCAGAACTTGATAAGGCGCCGCGCGCTCTGCGCGAGACGCTGCTGTTTCCTTATCAGGCGGGTTATGAATGGACGCGCGATCTTTATAAGCAAGGCGAGTGGGGACAAGTTTCGAAGGCTTTCAGCAACCTGCCGCAATCGACTGAACAGGTCCTGCATCCGGAAAAATATTTCGCGCACGAAGCACCGGTGAAGGTCGCGCTGCCGGATATCTCGCCGTTGCTTAATACAGGAGACAGGAGTCGGGGGACAGGGGTCGGGAGACAGGAGTCAGGGGTCGGGAGACAGGAGTCAGGGGTCAGGGGCCAGGGGTCAGCAGGTTCTTCCCCGGCCCCCAACCCCCGACCTCCGTCTCCCGTCGCCGCTTGGCGCCGCCTCGACTCAGACGTTGAAGGCGAGTGGGGGCTCTACTTAATTCTCGATCAATTTCTGAAGTCGCCTGCCGAATCACGGCGCGCCGCTGCGGGTTGGGGCGGCGATCGATACGAAGTTTACGAAGGCCCCAAAGGCGAAGTCATATTCGCCTCTCTCTCAACCTGGGACACAGAAAACGACGCCCACGAATTTTTCGATGCTTACGTGAAGCGCACCCAACTGCGCTATCAGGATGCGACTGAAGTAACTTCCAACACCGAACTCCGAACCCCGAACCATCGAACCTGGAAGACGAGTGAGGGCGCCGTCACTATCGAACTGCGCGGCTTGCGCGTCCTAATCGTCGATGGCCGTCCTGATAAAGTTGGCGAGCAAGCTCTCGAAAAGACGCTGTGGAAGTAAGACTCTGGTGAACGAAAATTGCCGCAACTCGATTGTCTGTGATATTTTCTCGAGTAGCTTAATCAATAAACTTAGTATTTAGAGGTCTGAAGCCAGGAGTCAAAAGGACTAGAGATGGCTGAGACGGAAGCTGAAGTAGTGCCCGCTTCAGGATTCAAGGTGCGGCCGCTTTCCAAGCCGGAGTCAGGAGTCGGGAGTCAGAAGTCAGCAATCAGGAACAAGATGCCGGAAGAGACTTCTTCAAAGCCTCATGGTCCAGGATCTAATAACTCACAGTTGCCAAAAAATCAGTCGCGCTTGCATCAGCTAACAAACGAGCTTCGGGAGCTGGAAGCAAAACTTCGCCTCGGTGGCGGGCCGGAACGGATCGAAAAACAGCACAAGCAAGGGAAACTGACTGCGCGCGAGCGAATCGATCTTCTCCTCGATAAGAATTCATTCAGACAGGAAATCGGATTACTGGTCGCATACGATCAATACCGCGAAAGCAGGGGTCAGGGGTCAGGGGTCAGGGGTCAGCCACGAGTTGAAAACGAGTCTCAAATTTCAAGTCTCGAGTCTCAAGTTGCATATGAAATCGGAGGCGCGCCGGCGGCCGGAGTGGTGACGACGATTGGCCGCGTTGCGGGCCGTGAAGTTGTCGTTGTCGCTAACGATGCGACGGTCAAAGCCGGATCGTGGTGGCCGGAGACGATCAAAAAAATTCTGCGCGCGCAGGAAATAGCGATGCGCTCGCACGTACCGATCATTTATCTGGTTGACTCAGCAGGCGTGAATCTTCCTTACCAGGGCGGCGTCTTTCCCGGGCAGTACGGCGCGTCGCGCATCTTCTATTACAACTCAATCATGCGGCGCTATTTGAAAGTGCCGCAGATTTCGGCGGTGATGGGACCATGCATTGCCGGCGGCGCGTATCTGCCCGCGCTCTCGGACATCATCATCATGGTTGAAGGCACTTCGTTCATGGGATTGGGCGGGGCGAATCTGGTCAAGGGCGCCACCGGTCAGACAATCGACAATGAAACTCTCGGTGGCGCGCGCGCGCATAACGAAATTTCGGGAGTGGCCCATTATCGAGTCAAGAACGATGAGGAAGCGATCGCTAAAATCAGGGAACAGGTTTCAAGTTTCAAGTCGGCCGGCGGAGAGACTAAAGGCTGGGGTCTTGAGGCTGAAACAAAGCAAAATCCAGTCTCCAGTCCCCAGTCTCCAGTCTCACAGGACCACCAAGCGAAGCATTCCGAAGAAAAGATTTACGACATCATTCCCGAAGATCATCGTCAGCCTTACAGCATGCGCGAGCTTCTGGATTGCCTGCTCGACGAAGGACATTTGGATGAGTTTCAGGCGGACTATGCGAAAGAGATCATCACCGGCCACGCGCGCATACGTGGAATCCAGATCGGTGTGATCGCGAACGCTCGCGGTATGTTTCGTGATCCGGCGGGCGGTTCGCCAAAATTTGGCGGGATCATCTATACCGAGTCGGCAGAAAAGGTTGCGTACTTCATCGAGACTTGTAATCGTCACTGGACGCCCTTGCTTTTCGTCCAGGATGTTTCCGGATTTATGGTCGGCGCGGAAGCGGAGCACTCAGGAATCATTCGCGCGGGCGCACGCTTTGTGGAAGCGATGGCCACGGCGATCGTGCCGAAGATTGTCTTGACGGTGAATCACGCGTCGGGCGCTGGCTATTACGCGATGGCAGGCCAGGGCTTCGATCCTGATTTCATTTTCAGTTGGCCCACCGGACGCATGGGCGTGATGGAAGGCGACTCTGCCGTGCAGGCGGTGTTCGGCAGTGAATTGGAGCGACTGAAAAAGAGCGGCCGCCAACCGGACGCGCAGCTTGAAGCAGAGATGCAGAAGGTGCGCGAAACCTATGAACGCGATCTCGACGCGAAGTACGCTGCGGCGCGCGGATTCGTCGATGCGGTGATTGCGCCGGAAGAAACGCGCGACGCGTTGGAGCTGGCACTGCGAGTGAGTTTGAATTATTCCGGACCGCATCTGGGACAGTTTGTTTTACCTGCTACCTTGGCGTAGCCTAGGGTAAACAATTATCCAGGGACCAGGCAGAAATCCCCATCGGGTTGGGTTGGAGGCTTACGCGTACATCTTTCTTTGATGATCGCGAATTAATAAAGGAGGAACGATTGTGAGAGAGAGCAGAAACTTAATCGTGCTCGGCTTTGTGCTGGTGGTCGCAGTTTGCATCGTGGGCGCCGACGTACTGGTCTCGGCACAGAACACGAACTCGTCCACAACCATGGACAACGCGAACACCGGTAAGGCAAAAACCACTGGCCGTCGAAGAGGAACCAGGAAAAAACCAGCGAATACGAACGCCGAAGCTTCGACTGAAATGCAGGCGACCGAAAATGCCAACGCAAATACCGGCATGAAGTCGACCAGCGGCAGGCGGCGACGCGGTAGCAGAACCAAGACGGCGACCACCGAAGCCACCACTGCCGTGACGACCGAAACGCCCAAGCGAACCGGTCGTTGTGATCCGACGCAGCAGGAACAGACGGATCTCTCAGGCACTTACACCGGAAAGCTAAAGCACGGTGACGAGCCAGTCATGGACGCGACCTTGACGGTCACCGGCAATAACTTTACCGGAACAATGGGCTCAGAGACGCATTCGGGGCGAATAACAGCGGTTACGACCTGCGGTTATACGGCCGTAACAATGATGATGGACGGCGCGCCGAAGGCAGTATCGTTGCGCGCCAAGAAAGTCGGCGACAACTTGACGCTGACGAGCGTACCCGGCGAGCCGCAAACGATTATGTTTACGACCGGTGGCGGTGCAATGAAGTCCAAGCCGCGCAAGCACAAAGCGAAGGCCAAGACGGCCGGAGCTGCTGCGACGCCGACGCCTTAGTTGATCGGCTAGTTCGGTAAAATCAGATCGCGCGGAGACGCGGATCACGAGACTCGACGAGAAATCTACGAACGCCTTGAAAATGGTTGGCGTTCGCGATTTGTCGCTGTTCGGCTCTCTGTGCGCCGCGTCTTTGTATGAGAAATCTTATCGATGAAAAAAAAGATTCGCATCGCGGCCGGTCAGGGCTTCTGGGGCGATCTGCCCGACGCACCGGTACGACAGGTCGAAGACGGCCCGATCGATTATCTAATGCTCGACTATTTGGCTGAGGTCACGATGTCGATCATGCAAAAGCAGAAGGCGCGCGATCCGAACGCCGGCTACGCGCGCGATTTTGTGCCGTTGATAAGACAGATTCTTCCGGCTTGCGTCGAACGCGACATTAAGGTGACGGCCAACGCCGGAGGCGTAAACGTTCAAGGCTGTGCCGCGGCGGTGCGCGATGCAGCGTGCGAACTTGGGCTCAGCGGACAGTTGAAGATTGGAATTGTGACTGGTGACGACATTCTTGATCGCATAGATGATCTCCTGGCGCGAGGAGTTGAACTGCGCAACATGGACACGGGTGAACCGCTCCGCACTGTGCGCGATCGGATTCAGAGTGCGAATGCTTATCTCGGCGCCGCGCCGATTGCTCAGGCGTTAAATGAAGGAGCGCGCCTTGTCATAACGGGACGCGCGACGGATACCGGATTGACGCTCGCGCCGATGATTCACGAATTCGGTTGGGCCGCGGATGATTGGAACAAGCTGGCAGCCGGAACTATCGCCGGACATATCATCGAATGCGGCGCGCAGTGCTCGGGCGGTAATTGCCAATATGAATGGCAAACCATTCCCGATCTGGCAAACGTCGGTTTTCCCATCGCCGAAGCCTCATCCGACGGGACATTCGTGATCACAAAACACGAAGGCACGGGCGGACGTGTCAATGTTCCTTCTGTTAAGGAGCAATTGCTTTACGAAATGGGTGACCCGCACGAGTACATCACGCCGGATTGCATTGCGGACTTCACGACGATCGAATTGGCCGACGACGGCACCGACCGCGTGCGGGTGTTTGGGATCAAAGGACGGCCCGCAACTGATTCTTTGAAAGTTTCGATCAGTTATTCGGCTGGTTACAAAGCGATCGGCACGCTGGTTTACGCATGGCCCGACGCTTACGAAAAAGCGAAAGCGGCCGATAAAATTCTGCGCGCGCGTCTTGATCGGCTCGGACTTCGGTTCGATCAAATTCTGACAGAGTTCGTCGGCGCGAATGCGACCCATGGACCGTTGGCCGGCGAGCCGTCACCAGATCTTGCGGAAGTTCAATTACGGGTTGGCGTGCGCGGCAACGATCGCGCGACGATTGAAAGATTTACGAAAGAAATCGCGCCGCTGATTCTTACCGGGCCGCCCGCCGTTACAGGCTTTGCGGGCGGGCGACCGAAAGTCGAAGAGATTGTCGCGTACTGGCCGGCGCTGATTCCGAAGAGCGAGATTAGTCCGATTGTCGATGTACTTGAGGTTTGATTAAGAATTATTTTAACGCAGAGGGCGGCGTAGAGGATTTCGCAAAGGGACGCAGAGTGTTTTTCTGAAGATGCAAGTACAACTTACGAGACTGGCCCACGCACGTTCTGGCGACAAGGGCGACACCGCGAATGTCGGCCTTATCGCCCTGCATGATGAATTCTATCCGCTGCTGCTACGGGCAGTTACCGCGGCTAGCGTAAAAGATCACTTTAAAGGAATCTGCAAAGGCGAAGTGGAGCGATTCGAGCTGCCGAATCTTGGTGCCTTGAACTTTCTCTTGCACGAGAGTCTCGGTGGCGGCGGCACACTTTCGCTGATGACTGATGCTCAGGGAAAAACTTTTTCCACCGCCTTGCTGAGAATGGAGATCGAAGTTTCTGACGATGAAGCTCGATCCATTGGACTGATTTAATCATGCAAGTTGCATCTTCAATGGACCATCCAGAGGTTCGGCATGGTTACGCTCAGGCCGGCGACGTTCGGCTGCATTATGCGGAATGCGGCAACGAGAAAGACGAGTTGGTTATCCTGCTTCACGGTTTTCCTGAATTCTGGTATTCGTGGCGGCGCCAATTGCCGGTGCTGGGGAAGCGTTATCACGTGATCGCGCCGGACATGCGCGGATTTAATTTAAGCGACAAACCGCCCCGCGTTGAAGACTATCGAATTGAGTTGCTGGTCGATGATGTGCTCGGGCTAATCAAACACTTCGAAAGGTCACAGGCCGCCATCGTCGCGCATGATTGGGGAGCCGGCGTCGCCTGGGCCGTCGCGCAAAGACATCCCGAAGCAGTCAAGAAACTGGCAGCTCTGCAAGTGCCTTTGCCGGCGGCCTGGCGCGCGAACATGACGTTCGCGCAGTTGCGTCGCAGTTGGTACATGTTCTTCTTTCAATTGCCGCGAATTCCCGAGTGGTGGGCGAGCACGCGCGACTTTGCGAGAGTCGAAAAAATGTATCGCAAGACTTCCATGCGGCCGGGCGCTTTCAGCAATGACGACATCGAGGTTTACAAAGCAGCTCTGCGACAGCCGGGCGCGCTAACCAGTTCGATCAACTATTATCGCGCGAACGTGTTTCGATCTTTGCGGCGGGGCGGCGTGGAAACGCCCCAGGATGGCCGCCGGGGCATTCGCGTACCGACGCTTTTTATTTATGGCGAACAGGATGTTGCCGTAATTCCTTCGACCGTACGAGACCTGGGCCGCTTCATCGACGCTCCGTACCGCGAACTGCGCATTCCGGACAGCGGGCATTGGGTGCAGAACGAAGCAGCCGATGAAGTCAATACCGCGCTGCTTGAATTCCTCGCGGACGAACCGTAAGGAAATAGCTGAAACATGATGAATGAAAACAGCGAAGTTGTGCGCTATTCGATTCAGAATGGAATCGCTCGCATCACGCTGAATCGCCCAGAGAAACGAAATGCTTTGAACGATGCGATGATCGGCGCGCTCAAGGACGGTCTGCGTCGCGCCGATCAGGACCGGACTGTTCGAGTGATCGTAATCGCGGGCGCTGGATCGGATTTTTGCTCAGGGGCCGACCTGGCAGCTTTGCAGAAAGTTGCCGCGGCGTCGGTTACGGAAAACCTCGAGGATGCGCGCTCACTGATGGAGCTCTTCATGCTCATTCGCGAAGTTCGGGTCCCGGTTGTTGCAGCGGTGCACGGACGCGCGCTGGCCGGCGGGTGCGGCCTGGCGCTCGCCTGCGACATGGTTTTGGCGGCGCGGTCGGCGCGATTAGGTTTTCCGGAAGTCAAAATCGGATTTGTGCCGGCGATGGTCATGGCGATTTTGCGTCGGAACATATCCGAGAAGAAAGCATTCGAACTAATTACACTTGGCGATGAAATCAGCGCCGAAGAAGCAGAAACTCTTCATTTGATAAATCGGACGTTTGAAGACGACGAATTCGAAGCGGAAGTTGAAAACGTGGCCCGCCGTTTTGAAAAACTTAGCCGGTCGGCAATCGGGTTGTCCAAACGTCTGCTTTATCAAACGGACGGCTTGACTATGGAAGGCGCCTTAAGCGCAGGCGCCGATGTAAACGCTATTGCTCGAATGTCGGACGATTGTCAGCGAGGAATCGAACGCTTCTTGAAAAAGAATTGAACTGCTGGTGATCGGAGATTCTACTCACGCGGCCGCACGTTCTCACGAACGAACTTCACGATCTCCTGCGTTGAAGTGCCGGGAAGAAAAATCGCCGAGACGCCTTGTTCTTTCAGTTTTGGGATATCGTCTTCGGGCACGATTCCGCCCACGATCACCAGACAGTCGTTCATTCCCTGTTCCCGCAGCAACGAGATGATGCGCGGGCAGAGAGTATTGTGAGCGCCGCTAAGGATCGACACGCCGACGGCGTCAACGTCTTCCTGCAATGCCGCCGCGGCGATCATCTCCGGGGTTTGCCGGAGGCCGGTGTAGATGACCTCCATTCCGGCATCGCGCAACGCGCGCGCGATCACCTTCGCGCCTCGGTCGTGACCGTCGAGACCTGGCTTGGCGACCAGAACTCGAATTTTTCTGGACGATTGATTCATTGAATTATCGAATCAGTGAACGATTGATTCAATGAATCGATGATCAAATGAATGAATCCTAGATGGCAGGCTCTTCGTAGACTCCGTAAACGTCGCGCAACGCGGAGCAGATCTCACCGAGCGTAGCGTAAGCGCGCACGGCCTCGATTGTAGTCGGCATCGTGTTGTCGCCGCGTTGCGCAGTGAGTCTCAAATTATCCAGCGCTTTGCTTACCGCACCGTTGTCTCTTCTTGCGCGTGTTTGTTCGAGGCGGTCCAATTGATGTTGGCGTACCGATTCGTCGATGACGAGAATCGGCACCTCCTGCGGCTCGTCCGCCATCTCGTACTTGTTCACACCGACTATTGTTTGGTCGCCGCGCTCCAGGGCTTTTTGGTATTGATAAGCCGATTCTTGAAGCTCGCGCTGCGGAAAGCCCTTCTCGACGGCCTCGACCATGCCGCCCATTCGATCGATTCGATCGAAGTAATCAAGCGCGCCGTCCTCCATCTTCTTCGTCAGCGCCTCGACGAAATACGAGCCGCCTAACGGATCGACGGTGTTCGCAACTCCCGTTTCCTCGGCAATAATCTGTTGAGTGCGCAGTGCAATCAGCGCGGCCTGATCTGTCGGCAAGGCTAACGCTTCGTCATATGCATCAGTATGTAGTGATTGGGTTCCTCCCAGGACACCGGCAAGTGCTTGAATAGCAACTCGCACGATATTGTTAAGCGGCTGCTGCACGGTTAACGAGACGCCGGCCGTCTGTGTGTGAAAGCGAAGTTGCATGGTGCGTTCGTTACGGGCGCCGAAACGATCGCGCATCACCCGCGCCCAAATACGCCGCGCGGCGCGATACTTTGCGACCTCTTCGAAGAAATCATTGTGGGCGTTAAAGAAGAACGATATACGCGGAACGAAAGCTTCGAGATCGAGACCAGCGTCGACCCCCCACTGCACGTACTCGATGCCGTCACGCAGCGTGAATGCCAGTTCCTGTATGGCGGTCGCACCGGCCTCGCGAATGTGATAACCGCTAACTGAAATTGGGTTGTAGCGCGGTACGTGATTGGTGCAGAACTCGAAGGTGTCAATAACGAGTTTCATCGCCGGCCGAATCGGGTAAATCCATTCTTTCTGCGCGATGTACTCTTTGAGAATGTCGTTCTGGAGCGTGCCGGAGATCTTCTTCCAATCAGCGCCTTGCTTTTCAGCCACTACCAGATACATCGCCAGGAAGACTGAAGCCGGCGCGTTAATCGTTTGCGAAACGGTGACGTCTTCCAGAGGGATTCCGTCGAAGAGCACCTCCATATCCGCAAGCGACGAGACTGCGACCCCGCACTTTCCTACTTCACCTTCTGAGAGCGGCGAGTCAGCGTCGTAACCCATCAGCGCGGGCAAATCATAAGCTACAGAAAGCCCTGTCTGGCCTTCCTTCAACAGATATTTGAAACGCGCGTTGGTTTCTTCCGGCGTACCAAATCCGGCAAACTGGCGCATTGTCCAAAGCTTGGCGCGATAGCCGGTGGGATGAATGCCTCGGGTATAAGGGAAATCACCGGGAAACGAAATATCAGATTCAAAGTCGACCTCAGCGAGATCAGCCGGCGTGTAAAGTCTGTCGACTTCGGCGAGAGAAACTGTCTCAAAATGCGGCTTCCGCTCCGGGCGCCGCCTCAATGCCGGTCGCAGGATCTCTCTTTCCCAACGATCGACGGCAAGTTGCTCAGGAGTGGATTCCTTAATTTCTTGCATGGACGCAGCGATCAGGCTGTACTTCAGATCGGTGGATTAGACAAAACAACTCAGTTAATCAGTAGAATTCGATATTAGATTAGCGTCCGATGAGTGTCAACCGTAAGATTCGACGCGCTTGCATCGCATGGATCGACAGATCCGTGAAATGTAAAAGGAAGGATGCGCGGCTGCGATCTTGCTACAGCCGCGCGTTTCGGAGGGAACCCGGAAGTAGAAAAAGCTGCAGGGTCAAGCGGTTGTTATTAGCGGACAAACGATTGCGGTTCCACTTTTGAAACCGGGTTTCGCGCTTCGAGTGCTACGACAATTTCGTTAGGTCTCACCATGTTAAGACGCGCTCTCGCGGCCGATTCGATCGTGATTGGATCATTCTGAAGGCGACCCACTTCGGCACGTAATGCCGCGTTGGTCCTTTTCAGCTCGTCGATTTCAACGCTGACGCGCTGGTGCTGAGCTGAAGAAACTTGAAGTTCAGAACGCGTGCGCATGATCACGGTGGCACAAACAGCGACCGTTGCAAGGAGAATCATTGCCAGAACGACCCACGATGGAATCAATACGGCCCAGCGATGCGCATCGGTCATGGCGCCGAGTAGCTCGCGAGGAAGACTGGGGACCCGCGGTGGTGCCGGCAATGCGCGAGCCGTCACGCGCTGAGCGCCGAAGTGGCTGTTAACCGAATAAGTATTTGCGACCCTCTTCAAGGAGCACCTCCAGATCCTGTTGTGATTCAGACTCTGCATAAATTCGCACCAACGGCTCGGTCCCCGATGGTCTCATCAACAGCCAGGAGCCATCGGCAAAAATAAACTTCACGCCGTCGATACGGTTGATCTTTTCGATCCTCCGACCGGCTAACTCAGCGGGTTCCTTCTTGAGCTCTTCCGGGAGCTTCTCTGCCAGTTCGGGGGTTAAGCGGACGCCGGCTCGCGCTGACTCCACTCGGCCAACGCGCCGGTAAATGGCATCAAGTTGTTCGCGCAGAGTTGCACCTCTCGCCGCAACTGCCTCCGCTGCGAGCAAACACGCAAGGATGCCATCTTTCTCCGGGTAGTGACCTTTGATTGAGAGGCCCGCAGACTCTTCGCCACCAAGAATGATCTGGTCTTCATTGATCAACTCTCCAATGAATTTGAAACCAACTGGGGTTTCGTGAACTGCAACTCTTCGCTCTTTTGCCACGCGATCGACCAGGTGCGAAGTTGCTACCGATCGCGCGACCCCGCCCGTCCAGTTTCGGGACTCTGCGAGATAATCAAAAAGCAGGGCGATTAACTGATTAGGAGTAATAAAGGTTCCGTCTGAGTCGATAATGCCAAAGCGGTCACTGTCACCGTCAGTTGCCAGCCCCAACGTGCAATGCTTTTCGATGACTGCCGTTCGTAATTGAGAGAGATGACTGTCTTCTGGTTCAGGCGCTTGGCCCCCAAAAGTTACATCGCGCCAGTCGTGCAATGTTTCAACCTCGAGGCCATGGGAACGAAAGAGTGTGTCGAGATATCCGCGACCGGTTCCCCACAAAGGGTCGAACGCATAGTGGCCTTGAGCCTTTTCGATCGCGTTGAAACTAATCTTGCTTTCAAGATCCTCTAAATATCCGGGTCGCGGGTCGAATGATTCGTAGTTAGTTGTCCCGAGAATCTGATCCGCGTCAAAGTTAGTCTGAAGTTGTGCGATGAAGGCTTCTACTTGCCTTGTTATTTCCGGTAATGCGGGAGCGCCATCCGACGTGGAGAGTTTCATGCCGTTGTATTCAGGCGGATTATGCGAGGCGGTGAAATTAATACCGGCGATCGCCCGCCGGCTACGGATTGTGTGCGCGATCGCTGGCGTAGGCGAAAAGCCATCGCAGAGGATGGCACTCAGCTCGTTGCCGGCTATTTGGGAAGCACAACGGGCGGAAAACCGTTCGCCCAAAAAGCGTGTGTCGTGACCAACCACAATCGGCCCTTTCTCGGAAAGGTCGGCTGCCCGCAAGTGTTCGCAGATCGCCTGCGTGACCAAAAGGACGTTGTCGAAAGTGAATTCCTCGGCAATCACTGCGCGCCACCCAGAAGTGCCAAATTTCAGCGGCATATTCGCGAAGGATTCGGCTGGTCGTTAACCTTTAACCAACTATAACCACAAGATAGAAGGGTCAGCGAACCAGCAAACCCAAGATAAAGTAGTGATAGCTTTTCAATTCCTTGCCGGTCAATGCTTTAGCGACAAGTTCGCGCGAATGTAACATCGACCTCCAATCTTGGCAATAGCATTTCTTTGCAACAATTTAACACGCTAAACTCAACGTTTAGATGAAGTAAGGCCGGTTAAGCGCTTAAAACGGCGTACAGACGGCGAACACAAATGACTAAGTCTGTAATGGCCCGTGACCTTCTGTTAAAAATTGTTGACAATCGAGCCGTGTCACGCTTAGACTCCATTGCTGCCCCGATCTTCTTCATCCTCTAACGCGACTTCTGCCTGTTCCCCCGATGAGCCAAGCTGACAGCTTTCATCAAGGGTTAGAAGCTTCGACCATCCAACGTGGTCTCGGCGAGATCCCAATGTTTCCCTTTGGTGCCGTTGTGCGTGCAATTTGCGGCGCGGCGAGCCATGGACCAGACCTGCTTTATGAAGTCATGTTGAAGTCGGTTCTAATGACAGATTATGCAGTTCCGACCTATGGGCTTTCGACTTGGTCTTCAGCGCCTGGAAAGCGACCACAACTTCAGTGGGCCGAAGGGATGTCCAGCGAAGATCTCGAGGAAGGAGAACGATTCGTCTCGGAAGTTTTTTCAACTCCGTTTGCAGGACCAGCGCGGGCCGGAGATCGATCGATTTGTTTCTTGTTGCTCGCCCCGACAAAGGAGCGTGCGGGCGCGGCGATCTACGGTCGGTGTATTCGTCCTTTGAGCGAGTCTCAGGCGCGAGTTCTGAGTGCATTAAGCGACGTAGGCAGCCTGGCACAATCACACGTCGAACTGAAAGCTTGCCACATGAGTGAGGCAAGACGAGTTGCCTCAGTTGCGAGTTCAACATTGCCAGGCATGATATTTACCAGTCGCGTGATGTCCGAAGTTGCCCGCGCCGTCGAACGGATCAAGGACTCGGACTCAACCGTTTTGATCACCGGCGAGTCAGGAACCGGTAAAGAACTGGTGGCCCGAGCAATTCATCGTTTGAGTCGCCGAAGCGAGAATAGTTTTGTTCCGTTCAATTGCACGGGAGGTCCAGCCGAATTAATAGAAAGCACCCTTTTTGGACATCGCCGAGGGGCATTTACCGGCGCACTTGCGGAGCAGGCAGGCGTGATTCGAGCGGCGGAAAGCGGAACTTTATTTCTGGACGAAATTGGCGATCTGCCGCTGTCGATCCAGCCGAAGCTGCTTCGTTTCTTGCAGGAAGGTGAAATACATCCACTTGGCGAGCGCATGCCCCGCAAAGTGAACGTTAGAGTCGTGGCGGCGACACACAAGAATCTTGAGAATGCCGTACGCGAAGGAACCTTTCGTCAGGACCTCTACTACCGCATCACCGCACTCACGCTTCACGTGCCGGCCTTGCGAGACCGACGCGAAGACATTAAAGAGCTCATCTCATATTTTTTGACATACTATGCCCGTCGCAACGATCGGCATGTCGCCGGTATAACTACCGATGCGATTCGCGCCTTGCAGAGCTACTCGTGGCCGGGAAACGTGCGTGAGCTAGCGGCGGAAATCGAGCGTCTGATCCTGTATGCCGAGCCCGGAAGCTATGTCGGCGCCGAGCAAATCAGCGAGCGGATCCTGCCCATGGAACTTCGTGATCAGAATGGCGACAACATTTCGACGAACCTGGAAAACCTACTGGCTGATTACGAGCGGCGAGTTATCACCGAAACGTTGAAGCAGTACGATTGCAATGTTGCGCGCACCAGCGCTGCGCTAGGCCTCGGCTCTCGTCAAACGCTTTATAAGAAACTCAAGCGGCTGGCGATAGATGTGGGCGACTTTTTGAACGAAGAGCAGCACCCTGGTTTGCAACTGCGCTAGCCCTGCCAACATTGCCTGGCGTATCGGCGTTCGACGGTAAAGGTCGGGCGCCCTTTTTCTTTTTGGCATTCGAGTTTTGTCAACCGCAGTTGAATTTCTCTCAATTGCAAGTAAACTCCGGGCGACACAATGACTTTCCTCAGGAATGGAGATCCCACGCGGTGCGAGATGTAACGATCCAGCTTTCAATTTACGCGGGCTGTCAACGCGCGGCCACAAGATGGATCGCACTCGATTCGTGAAATCCACCTGAAAGCCAAGCTTTTCGGAAACCAGGTTCGCGGTACACCTTTTGTTAAGCCAACGTGCGTCGGCGTAGTGGCGACGAAGTTCGTGACCGACGAAGGAGAAGCGAATGAAGGGGTACGCAAAAGCGTTTGCCGTCAAACTTGGTTCCTCGCTGCTGGTAATGGCATTACTCGCGCCGATTCTTGCTTTGTCAATGATTGCAGGAGGACGCGTGGCGATGCTTACACAGGGCAACGGAAACGAGTGGTTGCTGATTGCGCTGGCCTTTGGCGGCGCAGCCGCGAGCGCCCTGAACGGCCTCGGCCGTTCGACTCGGCTGGACCGGGCATTAAGAAACCGGGTGTGGGTGTTGAGCAATAATCGCAACAGAAACACTTCTGCGTTTCAAGCGAAGTAAGGTTCTCTCGTCATCACCGGATCGCCACGCAGCGTTACTTACACAGTAAACCAAACCCAAAAGGAGCAAAAAAATGATTAAGAAATTCTTTCGTGATGAGACAGGTCTTGAGTTGTCCGAATACGCAGTGGCCGCAGCGCTCGTCGCGATCGCGGTGGTGGGGGCTTTTGCCGCTCTCGGCACGACCATCAGCACCAAGATCAACGAACTCGGCACGCATATCAGCACCGGCAAGTAATCGGTTGCCAGGCTCAGGCGCGCTCTAAGGCTTGCCGTCACAGAGCGCGCCAGGAGTCATCAAGGAACGAAGGTAAGCAATCATGATCGAGAGTTTTATTTTTGACGATTCCGGCCTTGAGCTTTCCGAATATGCAGTAGCGGCGGCTTTGATTGCTATCGCCGTAGTAGCTGCATTCGTGGCTCTGGGTAGCACGATCAGCCAGAAGATTACAGAACTGGGCACGCATATCAGCAGCGGACAATAAACTTGGTTTTGTCAGGGACAACTCGTGCCCAAATTTACGTGATTCCAACGGGACACTCTTGGGGGACAAGACATTGTTCAAGAGATTCATAACAGACGAACGAGGACTTGAGCTTTCTGAATACGCCGTCGCTGCGGCGCTGATAGCAATCGCTGCCGCGGGCGTATTTGCGGCCCTGGGCGACGCGATCGTCGGAAAGATCAATGAACTGACAGGCCACATAGCATCAGGCAACTGACCGCAAATCTTCGTAAGGCTCTGCGCCTTTCGCGCCGGACTCAACGATTGCGCGCCACTTGAGTCCAGATCAGACCATGTCGACAGCATTCGTAAATCTTCTGTTACTAACTCCGCTTGCGGCGGTCATTTCTTACTACGACGTACGCTATCGTCGCATTCCGAATTCTTTCGTCTTGGCGACCCTCATTGGCGGACTCGCAATCAACGTCGCGGTTGGCGGTTGGGCTGGAGCAATCACGAGCCTTGGCGGCTGCGGCCTCGCATTCATTCTGATGTTTGTGTTGCACGTCTTTGGCGCGATGGGCGCGGGGGACGTGAAGCTGTTTGCGGCGATCGGTTCGGTTACCGGCGCACAGCTTGTTCTGCCAACGTTCTTTATTGTGATGATGATCGGACTGGTACTGGCGGTTTATTCGATGGTGCGCGCGAACGCGGTCCGCACCACGATGATTCGAGTAGTGCAAATCTTTGCCGGCTTTCTGCCGGGATGGACAATGCCGCGATTCGAATTGCCGCGCGATCAACGTCACACCATTCCATACGGAATCGCGATCACGGTTGGCAGTGTGATCGCAACGGCAGCACTGCGCGCGTGAGTTCGCGCGTTCACGGATTAGAGGAGCAAAATCATGAGAAACAAACGTTTGCTATTCGTTTTGGCCGGCGCGCTGGTTTTTGGTTTGCTCGCGGCAGTCTCGGTGAGCCGTTATCTGTCGAGCGCGCAGGTATATGCGAAAAACCTTAACAACGTTGCCGTGGCCAAAGTGGCGATTCCGATCGGCACAAAGATCATTCCTGAACAAATCGCTATGGTCCAGTTTCCGCGAGGTTCAACGCCTGACGGCACCTTCGATTCAGTCGAGAAACTCGCCGGCCGAGTCGCGGTCGTTAATATCGCGGCGCGCGAAACGGTTACGGATTCCAAACTGGCGCCGGTCGGATCTGTCGGCGGCTTGTCGGCGGTGATCCCCGAGGGCTATCGCGCGATGACCGTAAAGGTCGACGACGTGGTTGGAGTTTCAGGCTTCATCATGCCGGGTTCGTTGGTCGACGTTGTAGTTGTAATCGATCCAGCCGAGAAGGCGCTGACCCAGGATCCGATTTCGAAGATCGTTCTCCAGAACATCAAGGTGCTGGCGAATGGCCAGAATATCGATCATCCGAAGGACGAGCGCGAAGCTAACACTGTGCGCGCGGTTACCCTTCAGGTCACGCCCGAGCAAGCAGAAAAGCTGGCCCTGGCTTCAACAGAAGGCAAGCTGCAGCTGGTTATGCGCAACGCAGTCGATCAGGATGACGCGCAAACCACCGGCGTAAACAAGCGCGCCCTGTTGGGAGGAGAACGCGCACAGCCGGTTCCCGAACCAGGATCGTTGAAGAGCGAACAACCAAAGACTGATTCGAAGACCGCGCGGAGAGTGCGTCCGATTGGTCAGGGAGACACGCCCGCGGCGAAACCCGCACCGGCGCCGACGCCGCGCGCCTCGGTCGAAATGATCGAAGGCGCCAAGAAGCGAAATGTCGATTTTCCGTGAGTCTGATTTAGAAGGGTCGCGATTCTTCCAGGGCATCAATCAAGGCCGCGATCACTTTTCGATCTCAAAACAGCCAAAGAAAAGATTGGAGTAAACATCATGCATAACCGTCCGTCAAGCACGCGTATCGCCAGTTTCTTTGCCGCGTTTCTACTCGTCTCGACGTCATCCGCGATGGCTCAGGAAACTTCGTACAAAGCGTCGTTCAAGTCCAACAAGGAATCAATCGCGATCAATGTCCTGGTAGGCCAGTCGCGCGTGATCAACTTTGATCGAACGATCGGCCGCTTTTCAGTTTCCAATCCGGAAATTGCCGAAGCCGTCCTGGTCGCGCCCGATCAAGTGTTGGTGAACGGAAAAGCGTTCGGCCAGGTCAACTTCATTGCCTGGGAACAATCAGGCAAGGAGTTTCTGGTGTTCGACGTTTTTGTCCGCGCCAATCTTTCTTTGATCGATTCGCAGATTCGGGCGCTGTTTCCGAAGGATGATATTCGCTTGAGTCAGGCGAATGGTTCAGTGGTCATGTCGGGCAGTGTCAGCGATCCAAAGACTGGCAGTCAGGCGCAAAGCGTCGTCGAAGCCGCCGGCTTTAAGACGGTGAACATGCTGGCGTCACCAGTGAAAAATGCGCAGCAGGTACAGTTGATGGTGCGAGTAGCTGAGGTCAGTCGCAGTCGCGTCAAGGATCTTGGCACGTCCTACGCTTATCAGGGAAGCCCCGGCAGCGGCGCTTACCTGAACAGCGGCGGCGGTCCAAGCTCATTGGGCTCGGTCACGAACGGAGTGTTGAGCGGTTCGCTTTCCAGCGCTCTGAATCTTTTCGTGTTGGGCGGAAATACGATGACCATGATTCACGCCCTGCAGACACAAGGGGCATTGCGCGAGCTCGCGGAGCCGAATCTGATCGCGATGGATGGCGAACAGGCAAGTTTTCTCGCCGGTGGTGAGTTTCCGGTGCCGGTAGTTCAAACGGGCAGCGACCGCAACACGGTCACTATTATCTTCAAAGAGTATGGGGTGCGATTGAACTTTAAGCCGACGATCATTGACGAAGATCATATTCGTCTTGAACTGGAGCCGGAAGTTTCAACCATCGATTTCGCCAACGGCGTCAAGTTCGGCGGGTTTCTGATTCCAGCTCTGCGTACTCGGCGGGCCAAAACCGGCGTCGAGCTTCGCGATGGCCAATCGTTCGCGCTCGCCGGCCTGCTTGATAACAACGAAACCAAATCGCTTTCGCGAGTTCCGGTGCTGAGCGACGTGCCGCTGCTTGGCAATCTCTTCAAGTCGAAGAGCTTTCAGAAGCAGGAGACGGAATTGATGTTCATCTGCACGGCGCAGATGGTGAAGCCAATGAATCCCGACGATCTACCGCGGATGCGTGGGGTCGACGGATTGAAGAACGGATCGCCGCTGGGCGTCGAACCGAAAGGCGAAGGCATCAACGGCCGATCCGGTTACTCGATTGGTGGCGAGGCCAAGCCGGACGCTTCGTTGCAAACCGCGCCGGCGCAGCCAGAGAAGAAGGCGGTTGCAGTCAGCGCCTCGCCGAGCGCGCCCGCGATAGTTGCCGAGGTGCCCCCGCCCGCAAAGGCGGCGACCACCAAGGCGCCATAGCATTCACGATCGGCGAATAAGCGAAAACTGAAACTGAAAGTTAGAGGAGGAAGCCATGAAGCAAATGCAGACAGAGGCGGCATCTCGTCGAAGAGGTGAACGCGGATCGATCCTCGCATTAGCTACAATTTCCATGCTTGCTCTAATCCTCGCAGTCGGACTCGGAGTTGATATAAGTCGGCTGTACCTGGCCAAAGGAGAACTTCAGAATGCGGCTGACGCGGCGGCGCTCGCCGCGGTGTCAGCACTCAACTCGTCATCCGCCGGAATCACCGAAGCTACCAACCGCGCGGTGCAGGCGATGAACAAATACGATTTCAACAACACATCAGTGTCCTTTCCGAGATCGAACGTGCTGTTCGCCGTGAACCTCGATGGGCCATACGTGAGCGAAGGTGCCGCGCAAACCCAGCCGGCGAATATTCGCTTTGTTCAGGTCACGACTCCTTCGTCACCGGTAGGTATTTCCTTTGCCGCTTCGGTCCTGGGAAGTTCAAAGGATTTGTCGGCGACGGCGACTGCCGGCTATTCAGTCCCGATCAATATTTTCTGCAACTGGATCCCGGTTTCGGTGATCGATTACGGCGTTCCTTTGACGCCGGGCAATACCTACACCTTCAGGGCCGATAACCAGCAACAAGTTTCAGCAGGCAATATGCAGATTCTGGCCGTCGCTGGTCCCGGTGGCAGCGACGTGCGAGTCGGGCTGGGGAGCGGTGTCAATCTTTGTGCAGCTCCAGGTGCAACGTATACCGTCGACACAAAGCCAGGCGCCAATACAGGCCCGGTAAAACAGGGAATCAACACACGATTTGATGATTACGCCAGTAGCTTGGATCCCACTCTGCAACCTCCCGACACGAACATCAAAGAAAACATTACTTACACCCAATATCGCAACGGCTCTCCGTCGCAATCGCCATCCCATACGGGTGTTGCTAATCGAAGAGTTGTGATCATTCCGATCATTAAACTCGATCAATACAACCAGGGACGGAATACGGTGACCTTCGATCGCTTTGGGCAGTTCTTTTTGCAAACGAAAGTTTCCGGCAACGGTGATCTTCAGGCGGAATACATCAGTGACATCGTGGTCGACGGAAGAGGTGGTTACGACCCGAACGGCGGCGCGGGTAATCCACTGCAGGCCATAGCCGTTCTTTACAAGTAGGCCAACCATGCACGCGCGAATTCGAAAAATTCGGATGCATCGTCGCTGGCGCAGATTACTCTCATTAAGAACTCTGCGCCGCGATGACCGTGGTGTGCAGTTGGTCGAGCTGGCCATCGTCCTTCCGCTCTTCATGATTTTGTTTGGAGCTACGGCAGAGTTTGGGCGTTACTTTTACGAATACTCCACTTTGGCCAAAGCCACTCGCGTCGGCGCCAGATATCTGACGAACGCCGCGGTTAACACGGCCGAAGATACCAACGCCAAGAACCTGGTTGTTTATGGGAACACTGCCGGAACCGGCAGCCCGATCATCAGCGGACTAACAACCGCGAACATCACGATTACGCGCAGCGGCGGCGTGGCTTCGTTGCCGCAGACAGTGACGATGCAGGTAGTCAACTTCAAATACGAGCCCATGCTGAACCTGGGCACGTTGACGAACAATTCGACGTTCTCGCTGAACATCGATATCAAACCGAGCGTCACGATGCGCTATCTTTTGACGCAGCCGGCGATCTAGAAGCGCGCCGCGGGTGAGTAATGATCCAGATGAAAATTTCCAGAAAGGGTGAACGGGGCGCGACGCTTGTCGAGTTTGCGATCGCGGCTACGGTTTTTCTTACCGCCATGTTTGCCATCCTGGAATTCGGTCGCGCTCTCTGGGTGCACAACGCACTCACCGACGCGGTCCGGCGCGGGGCCCGATACGCGGTAATACATCGCTCATCGGACATTGACTCAGTGAAAAATGTAGTCGTTTACGGGGACCCGGCCGGTGGCACGCAGCCAGTGGTTGAAAACTTAACGACCGCGAACGTCACCGTTACGTACACAAACTTCTCTCTCAATTCCGGCACCGCGTCGGTGAGCATAACGGATTACCAGTTTCAGTTTGTCCTCCCATTCATGGGCACAACAATTTCGATGCCCAACTACAACACGACACTGACAGCCGAAAGCGTGGGATTGATTCCGCCAAACCGGTAACCGATCCACGCTTCATTAGTCCGAGTAGAAGAGCAGGATCGGAAGTTGGCTGCCGATGACCGAGATGAAAGATGAGAAATTCGCGAAATCCGAAATCACAAATCTGAAATTTGAGATCTGAAATCTGAAATCCAAAATCGAAAATCTCATGGCGCAACCTTTAACATTCGTAATTTCAACCACCGGGCTCGACAACTTCAAAGAACTGCGCAAGGCGCTCTCGTCTGACGCGCGCACAAAGTTACTAGCCGGTGGCGACGACGCCGATCAATTGTTCGAAGAAATCGTGCGGCTGCGTCCCTCTGCGGCAGTCGTGGTGATAGGCGCGAACCCGGAGAATTCGCTCGCCTTCATTTCGCGGATCGCCGGCGAATGCAGCTCCACCGCGATCATTTCCGCCGCAGCTAATCCTTCTCCGGATTTGATCTTGCGCAGCATGCGCGCCGGCGCGCGCGATTTCTTACGCCTGCCCATCATTGCCGAAGAATTCAGCACGGTCCTCGATCGAACGGCCCAGTTTTGCGCCGGACAAGTCGCGCTCCCCAGGAAGAAGGGCCGCATGATCGCCGTCTTTTCCAGCAAAGGCGGCTGCGGTACATCTTTTCTCGCCACGAATATCGCCGCGGCAACGGGAGGCCCAACCGCGCTTGTCGATCTGAATTTGCAAGCCGGCGATTTGCAATTGTTCCTCGGACTCGAGCCACGTTATTCGATCGCCGATCTGGTCGAAGGTCGCGCGCGGCTGGATGACGAATTAGTCAAAAGCCTGGTCGCCCCTTACTCGTCCAATCTTTCTTTGGTCGCCGCGCCGAAAGAGGCCGACTCAGCAGACGGTATTGAACCGGAGCACGTCTTTGAGGTGCTCAACCGTTTGCGCGAGTGTTACGACTACGTAGTTCTCGATCCACAGCACACCTTCGATTCGATTACGCTCGCTGCTTTGGACCAGGCTGACGACATTGTCCTCGTCCTCACGCTGGATATTCCGGCGATCCGCAGCACCCAGCGCGCGCTCGAAATCTTCGACCGGTTGGGTTATCCGCGCAAGAAGGTGCGCGTAGTTGTGAACCGGTGGAGCAAACAGATCGATCTCGACCTGCGTGAAGTTGAAAAATTCCTCGGCGAGCCGGTGACGGGTTTTATTCCCAGCGATTATCAGACCGCGGTTACTTCGATCAATCTGGGCGAGCCGTTGGTCCGAGCTGATTCGTCATCCCGGCTGGCGCAGGAAATGACGCGGGTTGCCCACACAATTGTCGGCGGTCCGGTACATGTTTCAACCGAGCAGCCGCAGCGAAAAGGCATCTGGGAAAAAATCTTTCGGCGCGACAACAGCGAAGCTGATTCCAAAACGGCATCCGGCTCAAGGCCCGCACTGATTCCGGCGCGCCGCTTTGGCTCGTAATGGTGGTGTCGGAGGCCCGACCGCAAGTAAGGGCGATGATCGGCACGGGGCACGGAAGTTCAGATTTGATATTACAAATTTCAGATTGCAAATTGCAGATTCAAAATCATGGCACTTCGTGAACGATTAATCAGAGACGTAACCGGACCGCTAGCCAACGGCGACGGAAATGGCAACGGCCAGGCCAGCTTTCAGGAGATGAAGTCGCGGCTTCATCGCGCGCTCATCAACCGCATGGATTTGACGAAGCTCGGGGCACTGGCGCCCGACCAGGTTCACGCGGAAGTATCGCGACTGGCGGAAGGCGTGCTGGTTTCTGAAGCGATGCCGCTCTCGGCTGCCGATCGAGAACGCCTCATCGATGAAGTCCAGCACGAATTGTTCGGACTGGGTCCTCTCGAGCCGTTGCTCAGCGACCCGACCATCTCGGATATTCTGGTGAACTCTCCAGACAAAATCTACATAGAACGCCGCGGCAAGATCGAGGTCACCAATGTAAATTTCAAAGATGACGAGCATCTGATGCGCGTGATTGAGCGCATAGTGTCTTCGGTCGGCCGGCGCATCGACGAATCGTCGCCGATGGTCGACGCGCGCTTGAAAGATGGTTCACGTGTAAACGCGATCATTCCGCCGTTGTCGATCGATGGGCCAGTCCTCTCAATTCGGCGGTTTGGCGCTGAGCCGTTGCGCATCAATGCGCTGATCGAAAACCGCGCGCTGACTAAAGAGATCGCTGAAATGCTTGAGATGTGCGTGCGCGCGCGCCTCAACGTCGTGATCTCCGGCGGCACCGGCGCCGGCAAGACAACCCTGCTGAATGCACTCTCTGCCTACATTCCCGAGAACGAGCGCATCGTGACGATCGAAGATTCGGCTGAGTTGCAATTGCAGCAACCGCACGTCGTGCGTTTAGAGACTCGGCCGCCAAATATTGAAGGTCGCGGCGAAGTTACGCAACGCGATCTCGTGCGCAACGCGTTACGCATGCGGCCTGACCGCATCGTGATCGGCGAAGTGCGTGGCGGCGAATCGATCGACATGCTGCAGGCGATGAACACCGGCCACGACGGAAGCTTGACCACCGTGCACGCAAACACCCCACGCGATGCGCTGTCGCGCCTGGAGACAATGATCCAGATGACCGGCATGCGCCTGAGCGAACGCGCGATGCGCCAACAGATCGCCGCGGCCATCAACATGGTCTTGCAAGTGGCCCGTTTGTCGGACGGCACTCGCCGCATCACTTCCATTTCTGAAATCACCGGTATGGAAGGCGAAACGATTACGATGCAGGAAATTTTCCAGTTCGAGCGCACCGGCGTCGATCGCGAAGGCGTCGTGATCGGCCGCTTCCGCGCCACCGGCATCCGGCCACGCTTTGCAGAACGATTGAAAGCACACGGACTGCAACTGCCGCGGATCTTTTTTGAGGAGATGTAGAAAGAGTAATGGCAGGCGGTGGCCCGCCTCTAAACAATCATCATGACTGCATTTCTGATTTTCGTCTTCTGCATGTTTCTTGTGTTCGGCGCGTATTTGCTGGCCACGCACGGCACCGACGCCAAGCGCGCGCGGTTGCAGAAGCGGCTGGCGGACGCATTGCTGCATTCGGCGCACACCGAAGACGTAGAAGTCGTATTGGCGCGCAACGAACTGATGAGCGAGATTCCCGCGCTCAATCGCATCTTTCTGCAACTGCAAATTGCGACACGTTTCAAACGCATGCTGGATCAGGCGGACCTGCATATCACGGTGTCGCGTTTGTTGATGTTCGCGGCGATGGCCGGGATTCTCGGAGCGCTGGCGGCCGTGGAACTTACGGCCTCGATCTTGATTGCGATTCTGGTAGGCGTAATCGCCGCTGCAGTTCCCTTCATTCACGTGTGGTGGAAACGAAAGAAGCGTTTTGACGCCTTTCTTGAGCACTTGCCGGACGCGCTCGACCTGATGAGCCGCGCGCTGTCCGCCGGCCACGCATTCTCAGAATCGCTGCACATGGTATCGGCTGAAATGCCTGAGCCGATCGCGACGGAATTTCGCAAGACTTACGAAGAACAAAACCTGGGTCTGTCGCTGAAACTAGCGCTGGAAAATCTGACGCAAAGAATTCCACTGCTCGACCTGCGGCTTTGCGTCACTGCGATTCTGATCCAGCGCGAAACCGGCGGCAATCTCGCCGAAATTCTCGAGAAAGTTGCTTACACGATTCGCGAACGCTTTCGCATCATGGGCGATTTGAAAACTTTAACGACCAGCTCGCGCATGTCGGCATGGCTGCTGTGCGGTTTGCCGATTTTTGTTTCGATAGTCGTGACTGGAATGAATCCCGAGTACATGAGCATTCTGTGGAAGGACCCGCGCGGCCATGTGCTGATCGCCGCCGCCCTGGTGATGCAAGTGACGGGAATGTTAATCGTGAGGAAGATTTTGAGAATAAAGATCTGACTCTAAACGATAAACCATGCTGCTAATCATCACCATCTCAACATTCATCTGCATCACGTTTGGCGTGATGGCGGTCTATTGGTTGCTGCATCGCCCGGAGAGCGCGGCGACTGAGAGATTGCGGAGACTGGGACAAGGCGCGACCGTGAATGCCCCGTCAGCAACGCTGACTGACGATCGCCCAGTCGCGGATATCGCCGAGAAAATCGCCGCGCCATTCAACAAGTTGTTGCCGGTGTCGGCGAGCGAAGCGCGCAAGCTGCAAAAGCAATTGATGCAGGCAGGTTATCGTTCGCCGGATGCTCCAATGGTTTTTCGCGCGATTCATCTGGGTGCGATGTTGGGATTTCCGGCGATGGTGGCCGTCGGCTGTGCGATGCTGGCGAAACCAATAACCAGCGCGACGCTGTTTATCCTGGGTGCTTTCGTAATTGGATTTTTCTTGCCGCGCTATTTCCTGGGTCGCACGATTCGAGCCCGGCAGTTGCGCGTGCGTTGGGGTCTCGCTGACGCGCTGGACCTGATGGTCGTTTGCATCGAAGCGGGCCTCGGGTTGAATGCCGCGATGCTTCGCGTCTCGGATGAATTGAAGGATGTGCATCGCGACGTGGCGGAGGAATTCGAGCTCGCGAATCTGGAAATTCGGGTCGGACGCGAGCGCGACGAGGCGCTGCGCAATCTGGCCGAGCGCACCGGCGTCGACGATCTCCGCAGTCTGGTCGCGATGCTGATTCAAACCGATCGCTTCGGCACTTCGATCGCGAAAGCCGTGCGCGCTTTTTCAGATTCGCTGCGCACCAAACGGCGTCAACGGGCCGAACAAGCCGCGCAAAAAGCGGCCGTGAAGCTGCTGTTCCCGTTGGCGTGTTTTCTGTTTCCGACATTGTTCATCGCAATCCTTGGCCCCGCGGCCCTCACTCTGATCGATACCCTAGCGAAGTTGTAGAGGAGTGAAGTCATGCGCAAACGAACCATCATCGCGATCATCGTCGCTTTCGTCTTGACTATCGGCGTATCGGCGTTGTGGAGCGCGCAAACTGACAAGCGCGACGGCGACCCCGATGCAAACACAATCGAAGATAACGGCTCGCGGGCAGGCCAAAGTGTCGAGAAAAAATCTGGAAATAAGCTCGGCAAAATTTTCGGCGCGCCGTTTAAGGCAATCGGCCACCTGTTTCACCATAAAGATAACGACAAGCTGCAGCGCATGACCGCAAAGGACGCGGAAAAGTTTGAAAGCTCTCCCGCCATGCGAGTCGAGGACGCGCGTTCCGATATCAAAGAGAAAAAAGTGAGCGCCAATGCTACCGCGCGCGAGCACTTTGCCAGCGGGCGCGCTCTGCTCATGAACGGCCGGTTGAACGAAGCGATTTCCGAACTGACGACCGCGGTTTCGCTCGATCCCTCGCTCACTGAAGTGCATGATTTACTTGGGATTGCTTATGACCGCAAGGGTTTGCCTGAACGCGCCAAAGATGAATTCGACAAAGCTGTTCACAACGCGCCGGAAAACGCCCAGACGCTTAACGATCTCGGGTTCTCGCTTTATCAAAACGGTAACTATCGCGCCGCGGTCGATCGTTTGAAACGCGCGGCGAAGTTGGCGCCGCACGACGAACGCATTCTTAACAACCTGGCGCTGGCGCAGTGTCGGCTCGGCAAGTATGACGACGCTTATAAGAATTTTGCGCGCGCGGCGGGTGAGTTAGACGGCCATCTGAACGTAGCCACGATGCTGGAGCGCGCCGGTCGCGAAGACGACGCGATTAAGCACTACGAAGCAGCGCTGCGGGTGCAGCCGAACTCAACGGTCGCCTTGCGGCGCGTGATCGATCTTTATCAGCGCACGGGTCGAACAGAGCGAGCCGAACAAGCGCGAGGCGTTTTGGCAAGCTTTGCGAACGGCGCCGTGGTAGCACGCAGCGGACGATAGACGTCTGCCGGAGTTGATATGAGCCAAACAACAATTCTCACCCGTACAGAGATCGAGACGATGGGTCCGCCAGTCCCTGAAGAGCTTGGCGAACTCGGCGTCGCCACCGGCTTTCTGGCTGATCTTGCTTTGAAGCACGTCGCTCTATTGGCGGAGCCGACCACCGAAGCACTCGCGGAACGTCTGCATCTGTCGCGCGCGCTCACCGAAGATCTCTTGCAGGGACTTTATCGCGAGAAGTTGATCGAAGTGCGACTGCAAAGCGCGGTGGGTGCGACCCGTTATGGAATGCTTGACCGTGGCTGGGAGCGCGTATCGCGTTTGATCTCCGCGTGCGGTTACACGGGGCCCGCGCCGGTTTCGCTGGATGATTATGCGCACTTGATGCGCTTGCAATCCATTCCCTCCGAGCCGGCAAATATGGATACCGTTCGTTACGCTTTCCGCGATCTAGTCTTGCCGGAGTCGCTCTTGCAGACGCTCGGTTGCGTGATCAATTCGCGGCGCTCGCTATTTCTCACCGGACTTCCAGGCACCGGCAAGACCGCCGTGGCTGAACGAATCAACTCTGCGCTTCCGGGCGCGATCTGGATTCCGTATGCAGTTGAAATCGACGGGCAGATCATCCGAGTCTTCGATTCGCATTGCCATCGCGTCGTGTCCGACGATTTATCGCCGTCGGAACACGATCGCCGTTGGGTCTTGATCGAACGGCCGCTGGTGATCGTTGGCGGCGAGTTGACTCTGGAAAATACCGATCTGAATTGGAGCGACACGGCGCGATTTTACGAAGCACCCTTTCAGATGAAATCGAACGGCGGCACGCTGGTCATAGATGATTTTGGCCGGCAGCGGGTCACGCCACAGGATTTGCTGAATCGCTGGATTGTGCCGCTCGAGCGGCGCGTCGATTATCTTTCGCTGGTCACCGGAAAGAAAATCGAAGTTCCCTTCGAACAGCTTGTCCTCTTCTCAACAAATCTCGAGGTGAAGGATCTTGCCGACGAAGCGTTTCTGCGCCGCATGGGATATCGCGCTCGCGTCGAGCCGCCCACACCGGGAGCTTACGTGCAGATTTTTCAGCGGGTTGCGCTTACGCGTGGCATTCATTTCGATCAGGTTTGTACCGACCACCTCTTGAAAAAGTACGAGTCTGAGCATCGACAGATGAAGGGCTGCGAACCGCGTGATTTGCTGGATCGAGTCAAGGACATTTGTTTATTTGAAAGCGCGACCATTGAGTTGACCCCGGCGCTCCTTGATTTGGCCTGGCAGAATTACTTTGGCGTGGCCCACGGCTTTTCGCCGTCACATCAGTTTTCAGATCCGCGCGGTTCACACAACCAGGCTGGAAAGGAAGCTGATTTGGCGCTCCAGGTAAACGACCCACTGGAACTGTAAGGCATGAGACCCCGGCTACGATTGTTAATTGCTGCATTCTCGTTTTGCGGCCTGCTGGTTGCGCCCGCCGAAGTCTGCGTTGCTCGTCAGCGAAAACATCAAAGTGTGGGCCACAGGCGCGCGCATAAGTCTGCAAAAAAAGATTCGGCGTCCGAGAAAAAGGATTCTGCTGAGGCCCTGATCGCCGGCCCTCAGCTACGCCTGAGCGATGGCAGCGCTTTTAGCGTTGATGACGCATGGGAAGATACGGCCGGAATTTGGTATCGAAAAAACGGAGTCACGCAGTTGCTGGAAAAGGGCCGCGTGCGAGCGATCGAACGCGAGCAGGCGCGCAAGGCGCCTCAGACAGCGGATCAAAAAGTCTCCACAGTGGCCGCGGTTGAATCCGATCCAAAATCTCAGCCGGTGTGGATCTATCTCGCCGGCGGCGCGCGTGTCGAAGCCGATGAGGCAACAGAATCTGCTGACGGCGTTTGGTATCGGCGCGGACCGCTGTCAGTCTTTCTTGAGAAGGCGCGCGTTGAGCGAATCGAACGCGAGACAACCAGCGTCGCGAGTTCTGAAGGGCCTGCGAAGCGCGGTTGGAGTAGTGGTAACGCGAAACTCGATGGGCTAATAAAACAGAGCGGCGCGCGACATAGCGTCGATCCTTACCTCATCTTTCTGGTGATGGAGGAAGAATCTCACTTTAATGCTCATGTAGTGTCACCAAAAGGCGCGCGCGGGTTGATGCAATTGATGCCCGGAACGGGAGCGCGGTTCGGCGTGCGACATCCATTCAACGCCGCCGAAAGCGTTGAAGGAGGAACGCGGTATTTGAAACAGCTCTTGCAAAGGTACAACGGGCGGATAGACCTGGCCCTGGCGAGCTATAACTCAGGCGAGGGCGCAGTGGCAAAGTTTGGAATGCGAGTGCCTCCATATCGCGAGACCCGGAATTACGTACGCCGAATTAGCAAGCGCTACGGGCGTCCCCGCGTGGCGGAATCAGGCTATCAACCAAGCCGGCGCGAAGGAGGACAGTGAGTTGAAACTGTCTCAGTTCATCAAGGATTTCCGTGCGGGTCGCTGGTTTCTTTTTTCCTGCGCTGTATTCGTATTCGCTCTGACTGCAAATGCGCAGCAGAGCCAATCACAACCGCTGACAAATTCCGCGGTCGTCAAGCTGGTCCATGCCGGCTTCAAAGACAAAACTGTGATCGCGATTATTCGCACCCGGATCTCGCGTTTCGACCTCGCTCCCGATCGATTGATCGAGCTAAAGAAGAACGGCGTCAGCGAAAATGTCATTCTCGCGATGATCGCTCACCAGGACGCGAGTGATACGCTGGCCTTCGATGACTCGTTTGATGACATGGCCGGTCCGGAACTGAAACGAGGATCGAAGGGTGCCGACGGCACTGACATTTTTGGATCAGGCGCCGGCTCAAGCGGACGCAGTCGCGGCCGAGGGCAATCTGGTTCCAATCAGAACGATACGTTGACGACGGGCAGCGCTACAGTGCGCATCGTTCGCCCGCCCGCCGAAGAAGGCGGAGCCTTGAAGTTGGAAAAAACGCCGACGCTTTCCAACGATTCGATCGTCGCAATGGTTGAGGCCGGATTCAGCGAAGGCACGATCATTCGCCGCATCGAACAGTCTCCCGCGGATTTTGATCTGAGCGGGTCGAAACTCGCGGAACTGCGAAAACGCCGCGTTACCGAACCGGTCATCGGCGCTATGCGCGCAGCGATGGGCGACGATGCAACCTCCAGCAAACCAACTTCCCCTCCGGTATTGAAGAATCCGAATAACTGACGCAATGCGAGAAGGGAGAGCCACGAACCTGATGCTCGCAAACTGTTTCTGGCGTCCCTCGCTGCCAACCTTGTGCCTGGTCGCCTGCCTCACGGCGACTCTCTTTGCGCATTGGCAAAGAGCATCGGCCCAACAATCGTCGCAGGAAATCGATGAGGGCGATATCCTCTCATTCCGCACGACGGAGGTTCTGCTGCCTGTTACCGTTCGCGATCGCGATGGGAAATTAGTCACGACGCTCAACCGAAACGACTTCCGTGTGTTTGAAGACGGACGGGATCAGCCACTCACTGATTTCGCGGTACGCGATGTTCCGGTCGATGTCGTGCTTATGGTCGATGCTTCGTCCAGCGTTGCCGCCAACATCGACGACTTTCGCCGCTCTGCTGAAGGCTTTGCCGAAAAACTTTCAGCGAAGGATCGCATATGCCTGATGAAGTTTGACGATCGAGTTGAACTCTTGCAGGACTGGACTCAAAGCCGGCTCCAGCTTCGGCGCTCCTTAAAGCGCATAACGCCCGGAATATTCACCCGATTCAACGATGCCCTGCTGCTCGCGGCGAAAGAGCAATTCAAAGGCACTCGCTCTCGTCACGCCGTCATCGTTCTGACCGACGGCATCGATAGTGGACGCGGCTATTCGAGTCTGGAAGATGCGTTGCGCGAGTTGCTCCGGGCGCAGGCGATCGTTTATGTGGTCAGCAATACAGAAATCGAACGTCAAAATAAACTTGCTGAGTTGGATCGACTCGCCTCACAGAGTCGCTCCGTTACAACTTTTAATTCGCTTCGCATCGAAGATCTGCGCGAATCTCTGAAAGTGCTCGATGAAAGCGAAAAGGGTCTCGGCCAACTGGCAAGGTCCACGGGCGGGCGCCTCTACAAGCCGAAGAGCTTCGACGCACTCGACGAAACCTATGCCGAGGTCGCGGAAGAGTTGCGTCATCAATACACGCTCTATTACACGCCGCTTGATAAAACGAGAGACGGTCACTTTCGTCGTGTGCGCGTTGAGACCTCAAACCCTACCCTCAGTGTCTCTTCGAGAATCGGATATTTCGCCCCATCACGTTAGACAGTCAGGCCTGAGAACATCGTGACGCGTGCAAGCCTATTCGCGACGCGCCACGACACGCCTGCCGCCAGGCGGGTGAATGTGACACACATCACTCTCCGCTGTGAGTGACCCTTAAGGTTATTAAATCTCATTATCTCAGCAGTTAGTTGATCACGTCAGGGCGGCATGATCGTTGCTGGAAACTGTCCTGTCTTCTTGTGTGCGGACGTGCGCTGACCCTCGCGAATCGTTCTTCTCAAATCGAGCGCCAGGAAGAATCGGAGACGACAAAATATGAAAGCCATTAAATATGCAGAGCACGGGCTTGCACTAGTTGCGGGCGGCATCTTTGATGCCATCCAGATTGTAAATAAGTATCGGCCTAACCCCTCGTTCACGCCGAAGTGGTCCGACAAACCGCTCCTGAAATCGTGGGAGAAAACGAAACCAACTCTGGGCTGGCCGCGGACGACTGATTCCCTTTGCCCGAACTGTGTGATCGAGGCACGCGAAGATATTCTGAGCGGCAAGAAAGATGTGGCCGTGCTTCTAAACGAGAAGGTTGGGGAAATCAAGGCGCAGATCGTCGAACGCGACAACGAGATCTGGATGATCAAAGATTGTCCGGTTCACGGTCACTTTGAAGACATGATGGCCATCGATGCGAAGTTCCTGACCCACATCGAGAGGATGTTTCCAGGTCGCGATATTCCCGCGCACAACGACGAGAAGCTGCACAATCACGGCTCGAGTACCATCAAGTACGGACGTGGCGCGGTGTTGACGGTAGATTTGACCAATCGTTGCAACATGATGTGCGACCCGTGCTTCATGGACGCGAACCAGGTTGGCTTTGTCCATGAACTCAGCATGGAAGACATCAAGGAGATTCTTGACAACGCCATCTCGATCAAACCGCGACGCCAGATGTCGGTGCAATTCTCGGGCGGTGAACCAACAATCTCTCCGCACTTCATCGAGGCAATCCGTTACTCGCGCAAGGTCGGCTACAACTCCGTGCAGGCAGCGACGAACGGAATTGAATTCGCGAAGAGCAAAGAATTCTGTCGCGAAGCTGCTGAAGCCGGACTGCGTTACGTTTATTTCCAGTTTGACGGCATCGGCAATGACGCTAACAGTCACCGGCAAGTCGGCAATCTGTTTGACGTGAAGTTACGGGCAATTAATAACCTTCACGAAGCGGGCGTAGAGATTGTGCTGGTGACGACGCTGGTTAATGGAATCAACAACGATCAGGTTGGATCGATCATTCGCTTCGCGCTCGAGAATCCCAAGAAGATCGCGTTTCTTTCGTTTCAGCCGGTTTCGTTTACCGGACGAGACGAAGCGATCACGCCAGAGCGGCGTTTGCAGCAGCGCTACACGCTTTCGCACCTGGCTCACGACGTGAAGAACCAGGTCGGCATCACCGAACCAACGCGCGACTGGTTCCCGCTGTCGCTGATGGGAGCATTCGCGGATTTTGCGGACCTGGTCCATGGGCCAAACTCTGAATGGGGCCAGGTGTCGTGCGGTTGTCATCCCAACTGCGGCGTCGGCACGGCGGTGATGGTCGACAAGGAAACGAAAGAGATGAGTCCGGTGCCGGCGTTTCTCGACATCCCCGGGCTCGTCAAAGATATGCGGAAGATCACCGACGCCGCCCGCGGCAAGTGGGCGTCGAACGTCATGATGGGTCTGGCGCTCTTGAAAAATTACCGACCTTACAATGCGCCGTCCCAATTCAATCTGTACGAGCTTTTTAAGAAGTTTGACAAGTCGTTTGGATTAACCGGCAAGGAATATGGCAAGGTGAGTGGCGACCGCACAAAGGACGACATTGAAAGACGCCGCGCGGATCGATGGAACTTTTTGTTTATCGCCGGCATGTGGTTTCAGGATCTCTTCAACTATGATTTTCGCCGCACGGAAATGTGCATTATTCCGTACGGCACCCAGGAGGGCGAGATCAGTTTCTGTGCCTACAACACCGGAATTGGCTGGCGAAATATCATTGAGCATATGCACCAAAATGCGACCGTGGCCAAGTGGTACGAAGAGCACGGGCGTCACGAAATCTTTGCGGGGGGCAAAGAAGTTGGATTATCGGACAAGACGCACAATCTTATTTTGAATGAAGTCGATCTGGCGCGTCCGAACAAGCCGCAGATGGAAGGGCCAAAGACCGCGCACGAAGAGAAAGTGATGATGCGCAAGCTTTATCAGGAGATGGTCCTCAAGCAACAACAGATCAAGACGGACAACGGCGACAAGCCGGTTCAAATTCAGAGCCTGGGCCGCAAGAAAGAAGTAGCGACGGCTTCTGTCTGAAACAGCCAGGATTGCTTTAGTAACTAAACCCCGCGAGGCAAAGCAAAAAGCTCGCGGGGTTCGTTTGTGAAAAGCGCGGATTATCAGCGTGCTTCCGTTGCAGATGGACGCTTGACCGCGATGCCGAGTGGCGTGTTAAATAGCTAGGCGAGATAATCTAATTTGGAATTGAAGTGGAGAGTTAGATGGCAGTAGTTAACGTTAATCAAGGTGAGTCGATCGACAGCGCGTTGCGTCGCTTTAAGCGAAAAGTTATGACCGAGGAGATCATCAAGGACGCGAAGAAACACGCGTTCTTTATGCCGCCAGGTCAGAAAGCAAAACTCAAGTCCGCCCTCGCGCGGAAGCGCAACCGGAAGAAAGGCCGTCCGCGGCCGCCGCGCGACTAATCGAATTCCCCCGCGTTTCAGCGACGATCATCCCGCGAGCCTATTCAAACTCGAAAAGGTAGTGACTTGAGCTGCAAGGTTGGGCGGGAAAGTGTGCAGTTAAGAATGTCGAACAAGATTATCGGAAGATGACTCGCATCCTCTTAACAAATGATGATGGCATTCACTCTGACGGGCTGATAACTCTGGAGAGAACGCTTCGCCAGATCGGCGACATCTATGTGGTTGCGCCGGCCGCGGAAATGAGCGGCGCTTCGCACAGTTTGACGCTGGCTCGGCCTTTGCGAATCCGCCAGGTCGACGACCGGCACTGGACCGTGGATGGCACGCCGACTGACTGCGTGACCCTGGCGCTTCACAAGATTCTTCCAGAGGAAGAGCGACCGCATCTTTGCGTTTCGGGAATCAACCACGGTGGCAATCTGGGTGACGACGCCACGTATTCCGGAACGGTCGCCGGCGCGCTGGAAGCGACGATTCTTGGCGTTCCGGGAATTGCCGTGAGCCTGGTGGCGCGCGAGCATTTTGATTTCACTGAAGCAGCCAAGGTCGCCGTGCTGGCCGTCAAAAAGATTCTCGCGGAAGGACTACCTGAAGGCACGCTTCTGAACATCAACGTCCCGGTCGGTGAAATCAAAGGCGTGCAGGTGACGCGCCAGGGCATCAAGAACGCGCGGCCTGTCATTACCGAGCATATCGATCCGCGGGGAAAGCCTTATTTCTGGATCGGCGAACAATACTTCAGATCCAATGCCGAACACGGCACTGATTATCGAGCCATCGAGGAAGGTTACGTTTCAATCACGCCACTCAAGAGCGACATGACCGATCATGGCGCGCTGGCCACGATAAAATCGTGGGAGTATCTGGCGACTCCGGAAGTTCTTCAAACCATTTGATGGCAGGTTCGATTATCCTGGTTCAGCAGACTTGAGCTCAGCACCCCGCCTTAAAGCACTGCAAGCGGAACATCGAATTCCGCGCGACCGAATGGTTGAGCGTCTGCGCGATCATTATCGGATTCGCGACGAGAGAGTGCTGGAAGCGATGCGCTGGTTGCCTCGTCATTTTTTTGTTCCTGAAGCCCTGCGCGGCCAGGCTTACGGAGACCACGCGCTGCCAATCAGTTCCAATCAAACTATCTCGCAGCCGTACATCGTTGCGCGAATGACTGAATTGTTGGAGTTGAACGCGAACAGTCGGGTGCTGGAAATCGGAGCTGGGTCAGGTTACCAAACCGCGGTTCTCGCGCGATTGGCCGCGCAGGTTTACGCGATTGAGCGTCTCGGAGAGTTGGCGCGCGAAGCACAGCCGCGGCTTCGCGAGTTAGGAATTTACAACGCGACAGTAAAAGCATTTGACGGAACGCTGGGCTGGAATTCGAACGGGCCTTACGACGCCATCCTGGTTGCTGCCGGCGGGCCGCGCGTGCCAGAGCCTTTGATCGTGCAGTTGAAGATTGGCGGACGCTTAGTAATTCCGATTGGCGAAACGCGGCAATCGCAGCGACTTGTTCGTGTCATCAGGAGTGCAACTGGTCACAATACGGAGGATCATGGCCCTTGCCAATTCGTGCCGCTGATCGGGCAGCACGGCTGGACGGAAGGAAGGGGACAGTGAATAGTGACAAGTGACAAGTGACAAGTGACAGGTTCAATTAAAACACCGGTTGATTTAGCTTGTCACTCGTCACCTGTCACTCGTCACTGCTCTTGAAATGATTGCCAGAATAATCGAGATCATTTCCGCGTTCATCATCGCGACCATATCCACGCTTGGTTATGCGGGAGTGGTGTTGCTGATGGCGATCGAGTCGGCGTGTATCCCGCTGCCTTCTGAGATCATCATGCCGTTTTCGGGTTATCTGGTTTATACGGGACGGTTCAATTTGTGGCTGGTCAGCTTGGCCGGAGCGTTTGGTTGCGTAGTTGGATCGCTCGCCGCGTATTGGGTTGGAATGTATGGCGGGCGCCCCTTGATTGAAAAGTATGGCCGCTACCTTCTGATTTCGCGCCACGATCTCGATCTCGCCGATCGCTGGTTTGCGCGTTTTGGCGAAGTCATTGTCTTTGCCAGTCGCTTACTCCCCGCGGTGCGCACTTTCATCGCGTTTCCGGCTGGTGTGGCCCGCATGAATTTGAAAAGATTTGTGATTTACACGTTTGCCGGATCGCTGCCGTGGTGTTTGGGACTAGCCTATGTCGGACAGAAGCTCGGAGAGCAATGGAAAAACAATCCGACTTTGAAAGCCGTGTTTCACCGATTCGACTTCGTCATCGGAATTCTGGCGGTGCTGGCGGTGGCGTGGTGGGTTTGGCGGCATCTCCGCGGAATACGGCAGGCGACGTGAAGGTCATCTCGCCGGCGCGTACGTCAACCAGAAGTCAGCCGTTGACGGTACTGCGGACGGGTCGTGATCTAATCCACGACTTGGATCACTACTTGCGCGGGCTTCGTTGACAGCCCTTCCGGCGCCACTTAGAATCCAAGCTTGCATGTCGGGGCGTGGCTCAGCCTGGTAGAGCGCTCGGTTCGGGACCGAGAGGTCGTTGGTTCGAATCCAATCGCCCCGACCAATCAATTCAATAATTTACGGCTGCCTGCAACGGCGGCCGTATTTCATTTGTGGCCAATTTGTGGACAACCTGCTCTGGCCGCACATCTCTTTGAAGTTGAACGGCGCGGATGTAGCGCATCGTCGTCTTCAAATCCTTATGGCCCATCAGCGTCATTATCGTAAGCGCTTCGTAGCGAGCTAACGCCAAACGCGTACAAAAGGTGGCGCGCAGGTCGTGCCACCAAAGGTTCTCGATTCCTACCATCCGGCAGGCTGTTTGGAAAGAGCGCTTGATGTCACGGAACGCTTTGCCCGTGTCCGGGTTTATGAACACATGATCATCGGGCCGTTTTCCGGCACAGAGTTTCAAAAGGATGGCGCGAACTTCCGGGTTCAAAACGTCCATCGGGATTTCACGATTCTTTCTCCCTTTGGTGCGCGCCGCGATAACCACGTTGCGTGAGAAGTCCACCTGGTCACGTCGCAAATTCAGTTGCTCGCGCTTGCGCAAGCCGAGACCGAGGGCGACCACAACCAATCCCCTCAAATGAGCCCGCTTTCCTTCCAAAACGCTCATCAGGGCTGGTTCTTCTTCCGGCAACAGGTATCTATAGCGTTCGTTGTCCAATTTGAACTTCCTGACCCGGCTGCAGGGATTGCTTCCCGCCTTCTTAAAATCAATCGCGAGATTGAACAGGCGGCTTAGCATCTCGAACTCTCGATTCACTGAAGCGGGAGCCCGAGACCTGCCATACTTAGTATCAGTCTTGATTCTTTCATGCTTGAACTTCTCGATCGCGAAAGGCGTGATTTCACACAACGCTTTGCCCTTGAAACATCGCTTCAAGACTTCAGCGTAGCACTCGTCACCCTTCCATGAACGTTTGTTGGCTTTGGCCCACGGCATATAAATCTCATCGATGAAATCGCTGAGCTTCATGGTGCCGGAATGAACTAAGCCAAAGCGTCCTTCAAAGACCTCCTGCCTGATCTTACTCTCCGCTTGTTCTGCTTCCCATTTCGTGCGCGCCTCGGGAATTGCTCCTCGGTAACGCACGCCACGCACTCGGAAGTAGTAATGCCAGTGCGTGCCTTGCCTACCCCGTTTGTAAACTGACATGGTGTTCTCCTTGAGGTTGCAGCCACCAAGGGAACGTGCGCATGGTAGCAGCATCAAGGTTTGAAGTCATTTGTTATTTTCGCCACGCGTCCATGCCATGATCTCCTCGAGATCAAAGCGCAGGATGTTGGTGCCGGGCGGTTTACGATAAGGAATGCGCTGCTGGGCAACCATCTCGTAGATAGTGCGCGGCTTGACATTTAATAGCTGAGCAACCTCAGGCACTTTCAGAAGCTGTGGACGCCTGATGGATGTAGGGGATTGTAAGTTTGTACTCATTTCATAACCTCAAACCTTGAAAGAACGTTCCTAAGCCAATTCAAATTCCATTTCCTCGCTCTGAGCCGCGTGGTTAGCGGCCTGCAATTGCTCGCGATTATTCTCCAGAACGCCCTGATCCGACCTGTGCTCAGCTCCGAGCTGTTCGTGCTGCAAGAACGGGTCACGCGTTGACTCTTCGCGAAGCTGCCGCGTGTAATCGTCGCTATACCTTGTTGCGTCAAGAGCCATCTCTTTATCGACTCTGCGGTCCAAAGCCTTTCGCAGATTCCGTGCGGAGTCGGTATAGATGATTGCCTCTTCTCTGGCTCGCGAGACCGCGACATAGCCCATGCGATCATTGAGCAACAGTTCGGACTCGCGCGTGTCGGCGTTAACCAGGACTCGATCCACGGTTTGACCCTGAGATGAATGGCTGGTTACGGCGTAGCCGTGGTCTATGTGTCGGTACTTATCTGTCTCGAAATTGACTTCGCGTCCGCTGTACAGGGTGACCATGAATTCGTCCTCTTCGATCTTCACGATTGAGCCAAGCTCACCATTCGCTATTCGTTTTTCGATAAAGGGCGCACGGAACTGAATGCGATCGCCCTCAGCGAATTCTCTTGTTGATTCCTTGTACACGCTCACGCCGGAAAGCCGCGATGGGTTGTAGGTCAACTCTCGACCGTCTTCCATCTGGACGGTGATCGTGTTTTTCTCATGGTCGGTGGCAATCACGCGTGAGTAGTCCCCGACACTTACTCCGTAGACTTTGCTGGCGCGGTTGTAACGAATGATGTCTTCTTCAGGCGCGTAAGAATTGGCGAAGGTCCGCTCCGTGCCGGTAATGTCCTGGCGATTCACTAAGACGCCAATTCGGAAATCGTCTGATCGAACTCTGCCTTCGTTTTGGAGTTGGTGATGTATGAGCGAGTTAATCTTGACTCGCTCTCGATTTGCCGGGGAAATGACAAGCGTGTTCTCCGGGCTTTCGCAGTAAGCACTGGCAATCGCCTTCAGGCGTTCCTTTTCGTCTTTGATTTCAATCACTCGGTTTTGCGTGAGCAAGCTGTCGACGGCTTCGCGTATTTGCCTGGCTGAGAGTTTCGCTACAGTCTGCTTCAGTTCGGGATCGCGTTGTCTGACGATTTCACTGAGCTTAATGGTCTGCATTCCATGTTTCTGAAAGTGTTCGAATGGACTGCCAGCTTCAACGGCCTGGTGCTGCCTTGCGTCTCCTACCAGCAAGACTTTGTCCTGCGCTTCAAGCTGTGAAAAGAACTTGTGTAGATGTTTGGTACTAGCAAGCGAGCTTTCATCCAGGACGAAGAGTCGATTGTGATTTGACGGCGCTTCTTCTCGCTGGCGCAAGAACTTCTGAATTGTTTCAGTCTGAATGCCGCTCTCTGCGAGCTGCTGCGCCGCGCGCGAAGTCGGCGCGAAGCCGCGCACTTCATAACCTTCTCTCTCGGCAGTTTCTCTCAAGACCGACAAAGCTGTCGTCTTGCCTGTACCAGCGCCGCCTTGCAAGCCGATAATCTGATCCCGACTCGTTAGGATCTCTTCAAGGGCGACGAGCTGATTGTCATTCAATCTGAGATGCTGCCGCTCTGTGGTGGCTTCGACGATCTGTTTCGCGTGACTGTCTCGGATGATGGGCGGATGCTGGCCCTGCCCGTCGAGCATCGTTTGGATATTCGACTTCTCCATTTCCAACATCCGCTGCGTCGTTGTCTCAGGCGATCGCCGCTCGCGCGTGATTACTATGAATTCGCCACGTTCTTGGCGCTGGTGTAGCTCCTTCGTAACTGCTTCATACATCGTCAATCCAAGATTCCGACGAAGAGCATCGACAGTGACCTTGCGCACGTCGGCCACGGCTTCTCGCTCGACCGCGTTATCGCGAGCAAAGGTCACAGCTTCCTGCGCGCGTTTGGCGATCTCTTCCTGAGATTGCCGAATTGGGCCGCGCTCGTTCGCCTGCTCGACCGAACGTTGCGCTTGATTCTCATATCTGGTATCCATCTCAAGCGCTCGTTCTCTCATTTCAGCGTGGTCGTAATGCTTGCTGGCGCGATCAGTGCGCGCGGCAGCCTGTTTCAGACGAGCATTTTCACTGACTACTGCACCCCGTTTCTCAAGACGCTCTTTCATCTCTTCCGCTTCTCTGACTACTTCTTCCCGACGCGGACTGCTCTCTTGCAAGTAGGCTTTAGTGAAACCTTTGATTTCCGGTGCGCCCGTGCGCGGGTCTACTTCAATCTGATAACCCAAAGCTTGCAGCTTCTCTGCGAGGTGCATCCGGTAGATGGCGGTCGCGTATCGCTGGCTTCGATATAGCTCAAGCGGCTGCACCGATCGGGCTTTTCCTTCTTCGGTTTGAGTTACGTTGAAAATGACAACGTGTGTGTGAAGCTGGGGCGCGGCGTAGCCCGTAGAGCGATCGGGTCGTGAAGCCGTGTGCTCGAACTGCGCGGCAACCATCTTGCCTGTAGTGATGGCCGGTTTGACGCCGCCGCCCCGCGCTTGCAAGTATTCCTCAAAGGATTTCAAGGCTTCGTCCACGCTCTCACGATGAGCAACTCTGATTCGCTCGTCACCGCCGACCAGGGCGGCGAGAGAAACTGACTTAGGCGCGCTGATGGTGGCGTCCCAACCGGCTCGGTGTTCGCTGGTAGTCATTTCTTCACCAAAGTTGTTGACGATTTCTCTCGGCGTAACGGAGCGAATGAGTTGCTCACCCGTGTGCGGGTCCTGTCCGGCCACAAGCCGTTGGTACTGCTCGCTTTGAACTTTTCCCTTCAGTTCCCATTCTTCGGCCAGCCGGCCACTCCAACGTCCGCGAACTTCGCCGGATTCGCTGTAGTAGTTCTCCTTAGCATTGGTGAACTCCTGCTGGTAGTAGTTCTTTGCCTGGCTGGCAGAGAGCGCTCTGCTCATAGTCATCATCACGAAACCTCAGAAGGTAATATCCAGATCGTCCGACAACTGGGCAGCGATTTCTTCCGATTGGGCGCCGTCATGACCGTTACCACTCGACGACGAACTCTGCTTGGTTGATAGGTTGAGTGGTATTTGTTCAGCCGTGGGTCGCTCCTCTTGCCTCGCAGCTGCCCGTCGTTGGCGTGGAATAAATGCCCGCGCCACTTGAGGCCGATCCTCAGGCTCGATTCGAAATCGCACGACCGCGTCGCTGTTCTTCCAATATCCAGCGAGATTCGGAAGATTCATAATTTGTTCTTTGCTAACGACTGGCCGGCGCTCGATTACCGTGGTGTAGTTAATTGAATCACGACCATGTTTTTGTACTGAAGCAGTGGTGCCAAGTCGCGGTCGCTCTTTTTCTTCGTCGCCAATCATCTCGGAGACCCAGCGCGCTGATTCCGCCTCATTGGTGCGAAGAAATATCTTTGTATGCGGCGAAGCCAGCATCGTGGCCGCGCCTGGGCCGTAGTGCTCCTCGAACTGAGCCTTGTTATGCGTGCCGAGCACGGTCTTGACTGCGAACTTTCTGGCTTCCACCAGTGTTGATTTCAGTATCGGAAGGTGTTTTAGCGCGTGGACCTCATCAATGATTACCCAACACGGGCGCTGCTTTGAGATCGCATAGCTTTCGCCAAGGAGATGGCCCAGGAGGATATTTATCCACGCGGCCTGAAGCCGTCGCAGGGCATCTCTCGTATTGTGCGTTGAGGTGATGAAGATCGTGCCTTGGCGAAGTCTGGCCCAATTCCTTAGGCTGAGTCCGCGATTGTTACATTCTTCGGCAGACGGCAATAGCTTAAACGACTCTCCGACTTCTGAGAGGGTCGCCAGCACGCCTCCTCGCTGCGCCTTAGCACCCTTGTCTATGAGATGAGCGTGCTCAGTTCCAGCCACGCAGCGATCGATCAATGCTTCATTTGAGAGAATCTCGACGATCTGTGCGGGGGTAGGATTGAGTGTAAGTATTTGCGCAAAGGTGGCCCGCCCGGCTCCGCGGAAGAATTGGGTACTGGGCGGGGCGTGTTCGGAATTAGGGAAGAAGCTTTCCGCAATGAAGAGCCGTTCGGCTGCGTTCACGTCTTTGTCACCACTTGAAAGCTCAAAGTCAGGCTGCCAGTACGGACAACGCGCGTCGAGTGGGTTCCAAACAATGTCTGTGGCTGGATTGTAGAGTTTCTCGACCAACTCCCCTACTGGGTCGTAACAAAGAACAGCCTCCTTCGGATTGCGCTCGGCGATCCGGCGCATGAGCTGGTGAAGAATCTGACTCTTGCCCGTGCCGGTATCGCCTAGGATGAGCAATCCTTCGTTTTCTTCATTCCGCGGAACTGTTAAGTCATAGGCTCGCGGTTTAAGTCCTCCGAATTTTCTTAATGCGTTAATCATGGTGTTCTCCTTATTTGTTAATGGGGTTATAGACAGCGATTCCGTATCCGGAATGATCGCGATGCTCGCGAGCGTAAGCTTTAAGTAGCAGCTCGCGCGTGCCTCTTATGGACTCGCCCTTGAGGTAACGCCCCTGCGCGAACATGTCGAGTGCGATCAAACCGATCGTGATCAAACTGAAGAGCAGTAATGCGCCAAGCCATGCGGGGCGCCAGATTTCGGGAATGCTCTTGCCGCTGTAAGTCTTCTGGTAAAACCATTCGTAAGCTTCCTTATCGAGCGCGAAGCTTCGTTTCCAGCCATACCATTTGTGCTCGATTCCATTTCTAAGCAAAATCACGGGATAGTGATTCTCATCGAACTGGATATGCCCGGCATCATCGAGCACCGGCATAATCTCTTTGTCATGGACGGCAAGCAAAACGTCCTTCCTTGTCTTGGGGTCCGTCACGACTCGAACAAGCGTCATGTAGCGCGACATGGCGTTGGGTAAGTAGCTTCTGTAGCTACTCGCCAGATACTGATTGAGATACACTCGCTGGAGTGTCGTGAGAGTGGCGGATACCCAGTAGCGGTGAATCAGGTAACCGCCAATTCCAGCAAACACAAAACTCAGGATCAGGTAAAGAAAAATCCTTCGAACCGCGTTCTTAAAACGGGTTCGACCTTCTTCCGTTAACAAGCGTAAAGTTGTCTTCATAGCAGAGTACTCCCTTTCCCTCCGCCGAAGCGGAGTTCTGAAACTGTCTATTCGTAAAGCAGAGGTGGGGCGAACCCAAGATGTCTCTTGGGCGATAGAATCAAACCAATTCGCTATGGTTCAGAGACTGAAGCTTCATAGGTTGATTCACGGATACTTCTCATAACTGCAAAATGATCTCAATGTCCTCACAAAGCGAGCGACGGTTGTCGTTACGTTCTTCAAAGGAAGTCTTCGTGAGTTTCATTTCGATTCCATGCTCTCTCCAAGTGCCTCGTTTGCTTTCAACAATCGAGCGCTGTTTTCGTATCTCAATCGCCGTGCCAAGAGAAGGCGTTTCTAATCCTTGATGTTTGATATGCTCCGAATTGCCAAACAACGCTGCTCGCAAATATCTGTCCCATAGGTAGCAGACGTTGTTAGTAATCTTATTTGCATCGCAGAAATCGACAGCTAACGCAGTGTCAAGCGGTTTAGTCTTTCCGCTTTGAAAATCTGGTTGGGGTGTGACCAAAGGTCTACAAATCGCTTGACCGCCGCCGTAGGTCTTCATCACCGACGAGGGTAATCTGAGGCCTCGCGAAGACCATCTTGGTAATGCGTGCAGTTGAGTTGAAGCCATTGCCCGGAGCCTTTTATGGCGGGGAAGGTCTTGATAAAATCCTTCTTGCTCTCCTCCTCTTGCATCCCACAGTATGAGAATTTGTTTGAGAACAACACATGGAGGGAAAGTCATGGAGACAACATTGAGAATGGTCACAAGACTGGGTCTGATGTGCCTAGTTGTTATTGGGCTCCAGGTAATGGCTTCGGCGCAAGGACGCGGGCGTGGCTCCGGCCGTTCGGCAGGCGGCCCACCCGTGGGGACAGGCGTCGACCGCGGAATTGGAAGATCTTCTGACGCGTCGGCAGGCCGTGCGGACAAGGGCCGTGGCACCGCTTCGGATAAGTCGAACCGCCGCTCAGACTCCGGTATGAAGCGAGCACGGGCCGCAAGCAAGAACGCGAAGTCTGTTGCAAAGGACAGGCGCCGCGAGCACAAGCACTGTGTCAAGGCCTGCAAGCAAGCGCACAGGAATGCGGTCCGTGCCTGTCGCGGGCGGACTGGAGCAGACCGTGCTGCTTGCGAGCGCGCCGCGAATGAAGTACATCGCAACTGCGTGCAAGGTTGTCCGAGATAAATGACTTCCGAGTGGCTACTGTAAGCATCTCGTTCAAAACTCCCACTGGGGCGTTATTCAGTAGCAACGCACACGCCGCTTCTACTGCGGAGTGATGAGTGGCAACAGCTTGATTGCTTTGATGGCATCTTCTGGCTGGCTTGGTCAGAGAGGCTTGGATCGTGATGCGTGCGATAGAGGTACGGACTGATGCCATAGCGGATGGTACTCCAAACCAGCACATTAGATAGGAAGGGATTGCGCCCCGTCAGGCGCGAAATGCTCACAACCGTATCGAGTCCGTAAGCAGTCACCTGTATCTCGTGTCTTCCTATTAATATCAATATCACTGGACGGCACTCGGCCAAACTCATCAAAGTCTATCGGGGAACCCTGAGATCGAAGTCAGGCATTCTCCGGCTCGATTAGGTGAGACAATCGTTAAGAAACTGTGGGCAATCCTGATGAAGATCGGATTTGCACAAGCCAATAGAGCGGTCTCTCAACGCCAACGCACCTGAGACGGCTTTCACGGCTGACTAATGGACTCTCAAATAGGTGGTGTAGACAAGCATCTTCCGATATGGTTTTTATTCGGTGAATTGGAGCGCAGACTCAGAAGGGGGGACCGATGTCTCCATTTTGGTTGTCTTAGCTGGACGTGACCAACCGACGATCGAGAGCGTTTTGACAAGCCACCATCGCAGGCCTGACACCCGAACAGCAAATGCTGCTTCGTCGTCGTTATCGCCAATCAGGGCGCGTCCCAGGGTGAAGAGATCATGGTCCATCTCGTTATAACCGCGATCAGTGGTAACCGCGCAGGTATAGCCAACCTTTCGAGCTTCGGCCGCGAGCAGCTTCGAATATTCACCTTTAGGATAGGACAACGCTGGTCCGTCGACCGCGAGGTTCGTTACCAAATCCTTGAGTGAGTGCAGCAGTTCGCGCTCGGTCTCGGGAGGGGAGAGACCCAGCAGGCGCGAGTGCGAACAGGTGTGCGAGCCAAATTCAAACCCATGTTGCTCTTTCAACAAGCGGGCTTCAGCCCACGATAGAGATTTCTGATCGTCCTCCGGCGACCAGAAACGGTTCCCTTTGCCGCTCTCCATCGCGACCTTATCCGTGATCAGAAACACGGTCGCCGGAACATTCCGTTCGATGAGGAGAGGCGCAGCGACGGTCAGGAAGTTTCGGAACCCGTCGTCAAACGTAAGGATTACCGAGTAATCGCCCAAACCCTGACCGGTGTCGCGGGCAGTCAGGTAGTCGCGTAGACTTATTGGATGGTATCGGCGTGCGAGAAAATCCAGATGCGCCACAAATCTCTGGCGGTTCACTTGCAGGGCCTTTGAATCTTCTATGGCACGGGTCGACCGTTCGGTGACGCCGTGATAACACAAGAAGATCACACGCTTGCGATTCCACCAAGCCGCGAATCTGGTGACACCAATGCCGTGTAATAGAGCGAAGAGAATCTTCTTCATCGAGGCAAGCTCCCAAAAGCAAGGGAGCAGATGAACAAGCTTTCTGCGTTAAGAATATCGAGTCTAGTCTTTTCCCCGAAACTTAGCTAAATCTTTCCCTGTATAGGTCCGGGCATTCTACCCTACTACTGTATGCGCACGACAGCAAGCGTTTCGAAGTGGGTAGCAGCCCGAGCGCTCGGCACCAAGGAACAGGGCCTCGCCCCAGCATCGCAAAGGATGACTCGTCGATCGAAGATCAAGCCAATCATCGAAGATCGCTTCCGTTGTTCAAAGCGCTCTTTTGCTCCTCGTCGAGCGTAGATCGCTTTTGAAGACCTCTGGTGGGGATCTTCTCAGCAGCATTGTCCTTTAAGTTCTGTGTATTCATGCAGCCGGTCTTCATGGTTCCCTTCGCAAAAGAAGATGTAGCCCTCTAATGATTCGTCAATCTGGATATCGAAAACGGAGGAATTGAAGACATAGAATACGAACTTAATGTAGGTTAGCCCTGCGTGATCTTTTGGGGTTGCGGATCGATGGCCGTGATCGCAATTGGATCACTGATCGACCTCTTATCGATCTCTGCATCTCGAGCAACTGAGAATCACCGCAGGGCGAAACTGACAGGACACTTTTGGTGCGAGCGGTGGCTTGTCTGGCCGTTGCAGCTCCTCAAGTTTGGCTTCAACTTCCTTGTGTCTGAAGAACGCGACGTTAGCGTCTCGCAATTGTTAATTCTCTGCTTTCCTTGCCCGTCTTGAGATGAAGACTGCCACGGTCATCAAAAGGAAGCGCCGATTCGAGACCGCCGATGTGAGAAGTAGATTGCGTGGAGAGCCAAGCAGGAACCATATAAGAATAAGGCCGCCCCTACAACAAGCATGGAGACCGCCGCGAACGCAGTGTACTTGGAAAGGTCGTAAGGAATATGTGGACGAATCTCAGGGAGGTTTCTGTTCACCATCTCCTTCATGAGCGCAAGCCTATGCCTCTAAGATTTCTCGGGTCAATGTAAGAGACGTCCACCCGTAGTTCATTTCGAGGGTTCGTTTGCATAGGACGTAACATGCGATTTTGCGTTGATTAGCGTTTTCTCGAGAGAAGCTCGTTTACGATCTCTTCTGATCGCTGGTCAGCCTGCGCAGTAAGCTTTTTCCAAGTTGCAGCCGTGGCCTCGTTGCGGCTAAACAGCAGCTTGAGCCCGTGGCCAAGCAGGAAACGCAATAGAGCAATTTCGCGGTATATGAGCCGTTCGTTCTGAGTGAAGGCATTGCCCTCGCCGGATTCCGCAAGTGCCAATTTTCGGCACCACGTATTTGGATCATCGCCGGAGGCCGTGGCTGCTTTTTCAATCTGGTTGTATTCCTCGTCGGTCAATCGAAACGCGATGTTCTTTGTCCTTTTGGTTTCGCTCATTTCATCAGTTCCTCGTCAAGAGAATGGTGGTAATCCGTTGTTCTCGCCAGTTAATAGCTGCGTTAACAAAAGTTAACGCAAACTCGATAAGTATAATAAACACGTGCGTTAACAATGTTAACGCGGCGTTTACAACGTAAACGCCACAGCCCCAAAAGTTGGGGGTGTCGTGTCCCTATTCTTCAGGTGCGCAGCACCTACTGTGCCCTTCAGTTTGCCTGATTAGAGCAGGCACCGTGCGCAACTCAACTGTTGATATAGATCAACTTTTGATATAGACGTGCCTGGCGGCAATAGCCGCGTTGACTTAATGGCTGATGGAAATGGGGTTTTGACTCCCCCACCAACGGAGACCTTTATCGACGAGATGTCGCGTTAGGCAAGAACGTTTTGAGGCAGATCCGACATTTTTGACAATCATCGGGTAGGAGGCGGGGTTACCTCCCCAGGTAATGCGCACCCACCTTCACGCCGCTGCATATACGCCCAAGCTTTCCGTACACGTATTGGACTGTGAAGATATTGGCCTCCTCATCCAGCTTGCACGCCTCATATGCGACTTCTGTTCGTCGAGCCAGCGCTTTGCCTGCGCCTTCCTTCAGATTCCAGCTCGCGATGGACACCTTTGCCGTCCAGCTAACGATTCTCCCTGCCGGGTTCGTAGGAGACTTTCACTCCCTAGTGAGTGCGCCCTGCCGGGCGCACCAAAAGAAGACCCGGCAAGAAGCCGGGTCTTGTGGATGCTATGGTCAGAAAGTGCCAAGATGGAGGGGCCTTCACCTTCGCTGATTTTCGGCGTGTCGCGCGGCAGCTTGGCTTCTGCGGCAGATAGCTCTATTTCATCTTATGAACATGAACAGCTGGAGCAGTCCGGTCCTTTGGTGCCTTGAGATTGAGACGAACAGCAGGATCGGCCTGCCTTACTCCATCCACAGATCCCGTGAGCGGAGCATCCACTTCAGTCTGAATGACGGTGGCGATCCACTTTGGGTTGGCCCCGCCTTCACACATGGTCCAGCGCATCAACGGTTCGGTGCCGACTACGATCATCCCGGAATGGTTGTTTCGGTCAGCATCCTCCTTGGGGTTGTTGTAGAAAAAGCCGAGCGACTTGCGCAACAACAGAATGTCTTCCGGCTTGCCGGTTAGAAACGTCCAGCCCGGTCCCACGTGATGCATCTTGGCATACGTCTTAAGGTCCCGCGGAGTATCTTCTTCAGGACTCAGGGTAATTGAGTAAAAGAAGATGTCGCGACCAACACGGCCTTTCAACATTTGCTGGACTTCAACCAGGTGATGGGTAATCACCGGGCACACGTCTTTGCAGCGCGCGAACATGAACTGGATAACCACCCGCCTGTCTTTGACCAGATCGGTGTAGAAATGGACCTTCTCATTGTCTTGGGTGATGAGTTCCACGTTTGGCAGGTGGCGTTGTTGGATCAACTCGCGCGGTGAGATCTTCTTGAAGTTGTAATTGTGTGTGCTCGCCGGCGTCGCTTCCTGCGCGAACAAACTGGTTGTCTCAGCCAGACCGGCTGCTCCGACAGCAACAGTAGTGGCCCCAGCAGCCGCCAGCCAATTTCTTCTTGTTATCCGTTTCATAATCTTTGCTCCTTTCTCTTTGTGCTTCGCCTTTTGCGATGGCGGCTGTTTAAGGATTCTGGTTGTTGTCGATCACGTTAGGCTGCACCTGGAAGAGCAGCATCATCGCGTGATCTTCATGAACGGTGTTGTGACAGTGCATGGGCCAGTCCCCGACAAAGTCTCGAAAGCGGAAGAACAGCGTGTCCGTCTCGTTGAACTGGAGCCGGGTTACGTCCTTCCTGGCAATCTCAACCGTCGGCACTCCGTTGCCGTTGGTGCCGCCGTTGCTGCCGTTCCCGGAACCGTATCCGCCGCTGCCCCATCCGTCGCCGCTGTAGCCGCCTGAGGATTGGAATTCGCTCCGGTCATGGCGCCCCCCCGAACTCCTTTGCAGGATCTGGTGTTCCTCCAGGTGAATGTGGATGGGGTGCTGCCAATCGTTGCGTGGGTTGACCAGGACCCAGTTCTCGGCGCTGTTTTGCGTTACGGTGAAGCGAAGTTCGTTGCAGTCGGCAAACCTATTGTTAATTACCCACTGGCCGTTGTCGCGGTCAAAGACGAAGTTGCGCGTGATCCGCGGCGCGATCACACTTGGCAGTTGATAGAAGGTCGGATGCGTCGCCGGGTCAACACTATTGTCGGCGACTGAGGAGCCGATCCGGAACTCGACACAATATGTGCCGGTGCCGGGAGCGAGAACGTTTCCGGTTGGTCCGGTGCCGTCTTTCTGCTCCAGACGGTTCTCCAGGCGAACTTTGGTGTGGCTGCCAATCAAACTCTTGACCTGGTTGAAGTCGATGATGATGTCATAGCGCTCAGCCACGCCGAGGCGGAAGCTGGTGACTTGTACAGGGTTGGTCAGCAGATTGCCGTCATTCGCGATCACCCAAAAAGGAATTACTGTGCTCGGACTGAGCGGATCGGTAAGGAAGAGTTCATAGAACCGTGACGGACCACCATCGAGCACCCGAAAGCGATAGCGCCGCTTATTGACGTTGAAGAACGGCTGAACTATCCCGTTGGCCAATTGGATGTCGCCGATCAAGCCCTTGAAATTGAACGTGTCGAAGCAAATCAGACCGGTATTCGGATCCAGCAGCTTGTCATTCAGGATGATGGGGATATCGAATTGCGGGTAACTGGGTAAGCGGAAACCTGTGGTCTCATTTCCCGTGTCGAACTGGTTGAAGAGCAAGTGGAACCCTTCGAGACCCTTGTAGGTATTCTCGGCTGTATGATCGATGCGATGATCGTGATACCACATCGTGCTCAGAGATTCGTTGATGTCGCCGTTGGGCTGATTGGTGGACGCGAAACCCGCCTGCTGCGCGGTGAAGTAGTAATCGAAATATTGTCCGCGGAAAAACCAGCGGCACGGGCCGCCGTCGCTCTCTGGCGCGCTGTGGAAATTGTGCAGGTGCGTGGACATTTCCGGCACCCCGAAGCCGCCATTCTGACTCTGTGTCGGCAATTCGTTGAAGCGACGAATCAACCAGGGCTCCTGATAGTGACTCACGATTGTGGGTCCGGGGAATGTAGCCACATCGCTCGACGCCGACCCGCCCAGGTTGTATCCCCAGATCGTTTGCGCGGGAATGTTTGTGTCTGAGGTGATCCTGAAGTTCGAATTGGCTCTGATGCGCTCGACGTAGTATTTCTGCGTCTGATACGTGTTAAAGAATTGGAAACAATCCGTGCCCGGCCGCAGCGCTCCATTGAACTGGCCGCGGCCTTCAAACGGAAGATTGCCGTTGTTCGGGTTCGGCACGTTGTTCGGGCATACTTGAGGCAGCGCGCCAAACGTTAACCCTGGATCCGTAAGCGGACGCGACGACAGCTCCGGCGGGATCGGCATCGGGTCGACAAAAACCTGGGCCGGTTGTGGACTGCATCCGACGTCACAAGTATTGGAATAGCACCCACTGCCCCGACTGAAGCTGCTGGACTGAACCTGAGCATGGGTCAATCCCGCTTTGGGAATCAGGACACCCGCGGTCGTCATCAATCCCATCTTCATGAGGTCGCGCCGTGTGAAACCTTCTTTCACCAACTCCAACCGATTGTTGAGGGCTTGTTGAACTTCTCTCTCTCTTCTTCTGTTTCTTTTCGAGATAAACACCATGGCGGGCTCCTCCTACTAAAGAATCGGACGGACTCTTCAGCCAGGGCGGCTTGAAGAGCGTTGCTGGCGCTTTACGTTGAGACTGTTTACTGGTAGGGTCTCCCAGCAAGTTAGACCCTGCCGGACTTCAAGAACGAGACTTTAAGATTACTAGGAACGAAAGTCGCTTATGATGTGGCGCACTCTATGGCGCGATCAGTCAGATGTCAAGACTTTTTGTGAAGAGATCGCTACTGCTTCGGGAATATAGGCCGTGGGAAGTGAGCCCGGTTAGCTGCATAGCCAAGAGTGATTCGGCGCGTTTTTGACGGCGTAGTGTCCGTCTCTTTCTCAACCGAAGCTAAAGGCCAATTGTTTTTGCTCCCCTCGCGTCAACGCAGTCCAGGAAACTGCGGCTTCTTGTGTCAACGTAAAGCCTGGGTCTTCTTCCGTTGCGGCTTCCGGTTCTGGTAGGTCAACTTGCCGGTCAATTTCATTAGCCGTTTGATTCTGCGGATTCACATTGTCAACGGCAACGATCCATTGGTCGAGGTCAACGATTTCCGTCGCTCTGATTTCAGCCTGTGGCGTTATCTCGGTTGCACTTGCTTCGCCGTCGCTCGCCTCATCCTCGGTTAGGATTACCGGATAGCGCTCGATTAACGATTGGAGAATTTCGATCCCGTTAGTCTCATCGCTCGGAACAAAGAAACGTTGTTTCCAATTGATTTGCTCATTGATAAGGCCTAACTCGCGAAGTTCGGCAAACTTGTAAGGATCAGCACCGCATACCTCAATGGCCGGCTCTTTGTGAATCAGGCCTCTCCGCAGTTTGAGGTTTGAAACGAGCGAGACTTCTTCGCCTTCATCAAGCACGGCGTAGAAGATTTCGTCCGGTTCGCGAAGATCGCGCGAGTCTCCGAGCGATCGCAGTACTGCGCCGACTCGATCACGTGGGATTTGGATTCCTACGATTCGCTGGCCGTCCTCGGTCGTTACTCTGACCACGCGAAGGCGGGTATCCTCTTGCGTCTTGAATCTCTGCCAATGATTGCCCCGCCTATGATGTGAGACTCAACCGTTTCAATGGCTGGCATAGTCGCGTGTTTCTGTGTCCACCAGCTACGTGCCTTTTCCGATACGACGGCTTTGTATCTGTCATTTAGCTCGTCGTCGTGAATGTAGTTGGCGTGTGCCGCTTCCGGTTTCCAAACAGCAAACGTGCGATAGCTGTTGCCGGTTCAGTATGCCGTCCTGATTCGATTGCCAGAACAAAGTGACCGTTCTTCTTGTGTCGCATGAAAGCGCCGCCTTTGCGCTGACGTGCTTCTTCTGCATCCTGAAAACTGACGGCCTTCGACGGCAAGTCAATCTCTAGCGTGTAATGGGTCGTCTGTGCGCCGGTAATTTCGTCGGTGTAAACGACGCGCGGACTCTCAGCGATCCGAATCGCGAGGGCTTTGATCCACAGTTAAAGTACCAAGGGGCACAGTGTTGACGCTCCGCCGCTGACCCCTCTTATTCCTGAGTTTTTAGAGTTCTTGACGACTTCCTTCTGACAGGTGACGCCTAGGTTTGCTGCTCTAGAGTAAGTAAAGTCTGTGGGCTGGTGCTTACGGCCAGCAACACGCAGAATAGTCCTGGATCCTTTCATTGTCGCAGCAGCTTTGATCCACCGAGCCGTCAGGAGTCAAGCATCCGTACATGTCCGCGTGTGTGATGCAGTCTGTATAAACTCGGCTGGCCTCGTTTTGGCAGGTAGTTACACCTCTCATACAACCGCCCGCGCCTCCGCTATCGAAGCAACCGGCCACACAGTCTTTGTAAGTGTATTGACACCCGGAACAGCTCGAACAATCATAAGAGCCATTTTGTTGTCGCACACAACAAGTGTCAGCACACCCCGGCGATCCAGGGTTCGGAGGCTGGGGATTATAAAACTGCACATCGCAAGTGTGAAAGCAGTCCTGTTCCTGGCTGCAAATCCACAAACCGGTCGAATCTAACGTGCAATCGATCGCGGCTTTGGACTTCCTGAGGTTGCTGACGAAGACGACGGCAGCGATAATAAGAATAGCCAAGACACCACACTTCCTCGCTAACCGGAGCAAACTATTGTTTTCTTCCGACACGACTTCTCCTCCCTCCCTTATTCATCCTTGTCCTACAGACGCTCGTACACTTCCTGCTCTTTCTCAGGCGGCAGTTTGCCAATCCAGACATCCGTAACGACGCCGGAGCTATCCGTCAACAACAACGTCGGTGTACTCCTTATTCCGATAGAGGAGAGGTCGACCTGACGGATGGCGTCGACTGCAATTCCTAGGCCTTTGAGATAGTCCATGCTTGTAACTTGATCCTGTGGTAGGGCAGCAATCAATTGAACGTCAGTGCGGCCCCTAATTGTGCGCGCTAACCCTTGATAGAAAGGTGCACTGTCGGTGCAGAAGTGGCACCCCTTCTGTAACACCAGAATCAAATTATGCTTGTGTTGCGACCAATCTACGTCCGGCACGGACAACTTCGTTCCGCGCCCGATCGTTGGTAATGGTGGTGGTTGTTGGTTTGGCTTCTTCGGCTGTATCAGCGTCTTGGCTAGCACTGCGCTCAACAGGACCGCCACCAGAATAGTTGCTATATTGGCGATAAACTCGACACGTCTATAAATTGGACGATTCATAGCTGAACCGCTCTTGATTCATTGGGACCGTGAGACTCTCGGCGAACAAAACTATCAGATGTTTTGTGATTAGGGTTGCGAGACACTTGAGAAGTTGTTGCGAATGAAGTATGAAAAGCGGTCGGCCTGACATGAAGCCGCGCTCTCCTTGAAGATGGACAAGTCACGGTGTAAGCGGCGCGGGTGGTATGAACACTCGCGCCGCTCTCTCTTGTTGTGCGATCAGTATTCGCTCGGTAACAGAATCGTCGTGGCGCTGCGGTCGGCTTCGGTGATGATCCAAAGCTTTTGCCCTTTGGCCGTGCGATAAGCGCTCAACAAACGAAAGCCTTCTTTTAATGAGAGCTCGTTCTCTCGCATGTCCTCGTCGGATAGGTCGCCCCAGTCATTCGACATGTGACGGCGTAAGAATTCGATTCCTGTTTGTCCGGCGATCATGAGCGCTTCTTCTGCTCCGGTCGTGACGTAGGTTTGTCCAAGCGCAAAGCGCGTGATGCTCGGTTGTCGGTTTGTGTTAGTGTTTGGTCGCATCAATCTTTCTCCTGTGACGGTTGAAAAGTTGGTGTGGTGGGTCAGGCAGCGTTAGCGCGCTTACCTGACCCTTTTTCCTTTGTCGTCGTTGCCTAGTTCGCGGATTCGGCTGATCGCTCTCTCGTCGGTCGTCCCGCTCTCAGAATTTGATCGGCGGCGCGGAAAACCTTCTGTGCGCTCTTTTCGGGGATTGCGTCGGCCTTGTAACCGATTGCCTCGTACAACCACTTTTGTATGTATCCCCGCGCATAGTCAGCGCCTTCCAAGCCCAGCGCTTCACAACACAGCAACGCGACTGTTTCCGCTTCGACTTCCCGGATATTCCTTGGCGTCTGTTCGGTGTCGGTGAAATCGCCTTCGGACGAGTGCAAAAGCACGTGGGCCATTTCGTGAAAGAGCGTCTTGTGCGGGAGTTGCGCTACTGGATTGATCGCGATCTGGCTGCCACGTGCGAAGCCCTGACAGTTTCCGTCCGTCTTGTCGAAGGTGATCCGCTCAATGCAAAGCGTCTTAAGCGCTCGCTCGGCGTCCCACTCCGGGATCGTTACTGGCCCAAGCTCGCTGCCGTAGGTTTGACTGACTACAAACCATCTGGCGCGATGAACAAAGGTCGTAAAGGTCTGTTCCTCGCTCGGTGTGTCGCTCTCTCTTGATTCATCGTCGCGGCGTTTGCGGGTTAATGGCATGCAAAGCGTCAAAGCCTTTTCGCCGCGTTTGACGACTCGGCCTAACGTCTGCCACTTCGGAAACGTATTGATTGGCCCTGGCTGGATGCCGCGCAATTGGCATTGAATCAACGCAAGGATTTGATTTCCTACGCTGTAATTCCAAAACGCGCTGTATGCGTCCATGATCAGGCCGGGCTTGTTGACTGTTTCCACGAGTAAAGCTGACCACTTCGGAATGTCAGGCTTCTGTGTTGCTGTTTGGGTTTGGTTCTGCATTTTCTTTGCTCCTTTTGCTGTCGTAGTTTTTGGTCTTTAAGAAGGTGTTTCCCCCTCGCAGCGAAGAAGATCGAAACGACTGGGCGCTCATTCGCATCACCCGTAGGGGCGTAACGGAGTGGAGCACTCGGAACGAAGCGTAGAGTTGTGCGAATGGGCTGTCGTGAAGAATCGCAGCGGAGAGGGGGAAACGAATTGATATGAGTCTCGCTCAAATGGAACAGAGTGAAATGAAGCGAGCCCCTTTTGGATTGGTGGGCGCGTGCTCATGCCCAACTCGATCGGTGCAGCAGAGGAGTTTTTCTTATTACTTTCTACCTGTAGGAGGATTAGGAAGGAGTGCGTTGACTGAATTCTAGACTGGGCGTACAAAGGGTAGAGATGGGCTAGTAAGCCGGGCGTTAGTTCTCATCGGTTCAGTCTTGGTTGACGCCGCAATATTACGACTCGGAAAGAAAGGTAGATTGTGGGTGCAAAATCCGGAGAAAAGGCCTTCGATCAAACCTTCTGGGAGGCCTTCTTCATGGCGCTCGGAGTTAGCGCCTTCCTCTTTTGCGCAATTTACTTCATCGAGTGGCTGGCTGGGTACTTTAAGGGCACCCCCATTGACACTCGATTCCGAATGACGCTCGCACCTGGAGGGTTGATATGCTTAGTTGGGCTTTGGGATCTCGCCAAGGGAATTATTTGCTCGATGGTGCCATCTGCAAGTGAATTAGCGCCAAAAACTCTAGGTACTGGTCTGGGGGCCTTTTTCGGCGGGCTCATCACCTGGCTTACATTCATCAAAATATTCGTGTGAGGCAAACCGCCGGTCAGCGTTTAGGAGAATACGCATGAAGACATGGCTGGTTCGTCTGGCAGGAGCAGTTGACATCCTACTCGGTCTAATAATCATTTTGTTAAATGTCGGGATGAGTCTGTGGCTGACATCAGAGAGAGGCACAGCGTCGATTGGGAGCGCCGAGATGGTATGGACCGGCATAGGAGGCATTCTAACGGTCGCCGGAGTTGGAGCCCTTCTTCATCGGGCGTGGGCTCGCGTGCTCGGAACGCTCTTAGCTCTGATCTATTTGATTATTTGTAGCGCTTTCTTTGCACTACACGGTATTAATTTCGAAGAGGGTAACGAGAAGTTCAAGACGTGGGGAGTTATTTCGACGGGGCTCGTTCAATTGATAGTGTTATTGATCTTGCTCGTGGCGTGGCCGCGTAGAGCAGCGACGAACTGATGTGAGCGACAAGCAAAACCAAACTGCGAACGCAGGACGCAGTGCCATTCCGTTCGTCGGCTTAGTTGAGTGGCCCGAAGACTCGTTTGATTCAAATAAACTATGCGTTGGTGAGCAAGCGATAAAGCCGGCCATTTTTTGCGTTCAGAATGACTAAGCCGTCTTTAGTCATGCGAAGCGGGCCTCCGAAACCCAGAACGAGCGGAACCGCGAGACTACCCTTGATGGCGTAGATGCCTTCCCGAGTAGCAAAGTAGATGTCGTCGCCGTGTAAAGCGAGTCCAATGATCCTGGCTTCTTTCTGAGGCAGCCTTAGTAGAAGTGCGGGCGGGCCGTCGCCTTCTTGTAGATAAAGTTCATTGCCGATCGAAAAAATATGCCGAGCAGATGTTCCGGCAACCGTTTCAATGTGACTGGGAGATCCACTCAACGGGCGCACCTGCCCGCCAGAGTCGACTGACGCCAAGCCATATGGTTCGTCGTCGCGAATGAGTAACAGTTCCTGTCCATCATCACTCGGACATATCCGCGCTGCGCTCATCGGAGCAAGTCCCACATCTCTAACACCTTCTTCGCTTAGATAAGCGAGATGCTTGGCGTTTGTTACGATTGCTATCGCGCCTCTAACAAAGGCGAACGATCGAACGGTGGCTTCTGGCGTGAGCGTCGCGCCACTTGCAAAATCGAGGATCTTTCCATTGAACCGCACGAGCACGGGACCATCGCTCGAGACATCAAATTCGTCGGCGCGATCCCGTGGCAGACGTGCACTCCAGGGCATGGCCTCCAATTTCAGGCCCGGACCCAACGTAGCGTTTACCACGAAGTACTCGACTGAATCATTTTCATCATTCTTGCCGGACAAGTTTTCGGCGCTTTGGTGCTTTTTCGAAACAACTCCAAAAATCGTCAGGATGATGACGCCCGTAACCACAATGGCCACAGTCGCAAAGATGCGGAAGCCTTTCGATGCCTTTTGGTTCGTTAGCGGCGCTGAACTCATTTCTTAGGGGTTACTTTCTCTTAAGCGCTTGCTCGGCTGCCTTCTGATGCTGTTGGCTGACAGCATCGGCCGTTGTCGTAAATACCGGTTCGGTAATGATTTTCGTAGCGCCTTCTTTAATAACGGTTTCTAACGCACCATTAAAAACGGCCAGCCCTTTCTTGCCAATTATCTTTCTGGATTCGGGCGTGACTTCCTTCATGATGGCTTTGGCGGCACGCCCGGAGTTTACTGGTGCGTACTGCGTGACTAAAGCTTTCATGGCATTCTTCAAAGCGGTCTTAGTTTGCGTTAGAGACTGCCAGGTGAATTCCCCGTTGGAGCCCGGCATCTCGTTGCCGAGTTGAGACGTCATTTGCCGGAGGGCTTCATAACCCTCATCACCGGGATTGAGGCGTCCATCTGCTTTCAACCGCTTTAACGCGGTCGCGTAGTCACCGAGCAAGTAAGTATTTCTGGCAATTTCCGTTGCCCGGTCATCCATATCCTCTTCGGTAGCATCAAGCAAAGATAGGACCGGCCCGGCGAGTTCGGCGCCCGCGAGCTTGGCGACGTCCTTCAAAATAGGAGTCTTTAGAGCATCAAACAAGTGCTCGACTGCACCCACTCCGAAGCCTTGCACCATACTCCCAACGATTTTGTCATCATGGCTACCATTCTCACTCTGGTTCGAGGGAGCCTTCAAGGAATCGTTGCTCTTGATTACTTCTAACAAAGCACGAGCGCGGACGGCAGCGCCTTCACACCTCTTGATGAACTCAGTTTCATCGTCACTCAAAGTTGCCTGTGTTTGATCAAGGCCATTACTGATGCTCTGAAGACTCGCAGCTTCCTGACTTAATCCGCCCTGCTGGTTCTCTAAATCAGACTCCTCTCTCGCGAGGGCCGCCTGCCTCGCGGTCAGTTGGTCCTTTTCCTCATTGATCCTTACGGCCTCAGCATCGTAAGCCGTACATGCTCCTGGGTTGTCGGGAGGAGCCATGCATCGGTTAGCATTGTGTCTGGCAGCCCACTCGTTATGTTTTTCACCTTCCTTTGATAGTTGCTGAGCTCGTTTTTCGAGATCTTCCTTCTTCCCGTCCAGAGTTCGCTGTCTAGTGGAAAGCCAGTTCTCTTTTGCCTCTAAATCTCTCTTGTCTCGTTCAAAGGCTGAGCGGCGAGACTTAAGCTTTTCTTTGTCTTCACTGAACTGACGAGCGCTTGATGTTAGCCACGAAAGTTCGTCGGCTACCTCGGGCTTAAACTGGTCGAGCTTAGGATTATTCCCATAACGCTCGCCCACAGCGCTTTTGACTTGTTGGAAGAGTTCAGAAAAGTGCGCGTAGCAAGTATCTACATCGGCAGATTCTGCGGTACCGAGAAGCGCGATTAAAGTGACCAGCAAGACCGCGCAAGTGAATATGCGACGAAAATGTTGATGAGGTGGAAGGTTCATGGGACTCCTGTGTCGGGCGCTAGTCGTAGCCCGCGGCGTGACGAACCGTTTTCACTGCGAAACTGTATTCGTTTTTTCAGACGTGTGCAAGTTCTTTCCGTAAAATCGAAACTGATGGTTACTCTAGGCTTCGGCACGAGCACCCAAGTGTAGGTCCGCGCACGTTGTTGTCGCGCAAGGGGAATCGGTAGCGGTGTCGTGCGAGTGGAATGTGGCCCCACACGGTCGAAGGTCACCTGAATCAGGTTTGGTTCACGGAGTAATCTCAAAGTTCTGCGTCTCCGGACCGGCGAATACCATAGGGATCGATCTCCTTTTTCCACTTGGCCCACTTCTTTTCCTCAACGCACTCCAAGTCTCCCAAGTAGTTGCCTCGATCGGCAACTGCGGCTTGGAACATCTGCTTCTGCAGAGCGTTTCTACGCGCCGGGTAATAATTCAGAGCAAAAAACGCAATTATGAGTGCCAGACAGATCAGGGGAAATTTCCAGCTCCAGAATGAATTCAGGATGAGTAGTATGAGGAGAAAAATGAAGAGGGATTTGAATTGGATAAAGACTTCCTTGACCATGGGTACGGCGTCGCGTGCTGAAAACTCTACCGAATGCTTGCGGACTGAAGAAAAGTCGTAATCACTAACTGAACCGTAGGTGCCCGTGCCTAATTCGTTTCCCTGGTAGTCAATGACATTTACTGGTTGAGGCCGGCGCGTGACTGGCACACTGCGAAAATGAATGATCATATTCGACCGACCAACTTCTCACATCCGGTATAGCGAATGCGTCTTACCTGGCAAGTTCACGAGAGCCTGCTCATCAGAAACGAACTGAACGCTTTGTCAGACAGGCGTAGGCTATTTCTGACCGCAGACTGCCGTCAAATTGCATCCAGCATTTCGCGCATTTAGTAACGAGTACGCCCGCCATTGTGTCGGGCTGCGGGTCAAATCAAGTGCGAGCGATCGTCTTCACTTTTTCGCAGGTAATGGCACCTTGAGTCAGCGATGCTCGCTCATTTTTCGGGTGATCTGATCTTGATAGTAAGCTCTCGAATTCTTCGGCACATAAGAATCACTCTAAGCCAACGTCCGCTAACTATATCGATGGTGCGCGGTACTAGCGCAGCGATTGTCAGCGTTTCTTTCGAGATGCGGCCCTGCGCTTGATGCCTTTGTATCTCACGGTGGCCGGCAGTCTCCCTGGCAGGTCCAATTCATCATCCACGATGTCTTCCAAGTGAACGCCTGCCACACGCGCGTATTGCAGGATCACCATTAGCGTCGGCTCACGCTTTGCTGTTTCGTATTCAGAAATGCGTCCGTAATGCATGGTGTGTTCGTGTTCCAGGCGCTTGAGCATCTGGGTCTGAGATAAGCCGAGTCCTAAACGAATAGCGCGCAGTTTCTCAGCCAACCGTTTGGGCTTTGGACGCGCATTGCCCATCAGGAATTTCCTCCTGACGGGACAGCTGTTGCAATTCGAGGCTTGCCGCCACTCTCTGTTGAGAGTAGTATGTATTCGCCTATCCGATTCGCCGTGAGTTGGAACCTTCCATGCTCAACGGCGATGCTCATTACGCGAATGGACGGGATAGTGAGCTACGCATTTGGCCGTTGCCTGATTTTCAAAGACTCCGTTACCTAAGATAACAGAACTCTTGATGTGGCAGATAGAAGGGGGGCGACACATGTCAGCACAAGACCATAATAAGACTTTGGTAGCTCTGCATGCCGCGATTGGTGGAGTCTACACTGGTGGTCTAATCGCGGGGGGCTGGCTCATTGCGAAAAACCTCAAGAGCGTGGAACAGTCACCAGCTTCCCTCGCAATCGTTGGAATCGTGTTTCTATTGGCTCTACTTTTCTGGAGTTCGGCGATTCTTATGCATCGACGAAAGCCTGCTGGAAGGCCATTAGCGCTAATTGCGGCGCCATTCTGCTTAATCGGTTTCTGGCCGGTTACCATCTACACCTGGTGGTTCATGCACAGCGACGGGGCCAAGCGGATGTATAACGTAGTGGAGGATACCTAGCCGACGTGCGACCGCCAGGGGAAATACCTAAGAAGGCGGCAGTCGTAATTGATTAAACTAAGCGTTATCCGATCCTTGCCGCGGCAAGCTGTGTTGCTAACCCCCGTAAGTGCTTTATATCCGATCAGCAAATAGCGAGAAAAGCCTTGCTTTCAAGAGATTAGAGGTCTAATCTCACCTCGTTTCGGTTGCTTTTTGATTCGCTTCGGGTCTTGAGTCCACTTCGTTCTCGCGAGGCACACAACCACCGAGTCGCCAAAATTGGTCGGCTTCGGCGGCTAAGCGAATTGAACTAACGGGACTCCTAAAACACCGACAGCACGGTTTGCAGCAGATTCAGCGCGATTTTCGCGACCGGATCACTGGGCGCGGATACGGGCTGAGCGCTACTGGGCGGTGTGTCGGTAATTCCCGTTGCCGTGACTGACGGCGGCGGCGCAGGCGCAGGCGGATAGTCAGTGATACCCGCAAGCGCCGATGGACCGAGCATGAGCACGAACACTACTGCTATGCTGAGTTTCCGAAGTTTAGTCATGGTTCTCCTGAAAAGGTGATTGACTTAAAGACTTTGAGGCGACGATGGTAGCACTATCGTCAAAGTTGCAACTATCATTACAGACATATAGAAGTTACATTCTCACATGCACTTAGCGGACGCACTCTTACGCGAGCTAGAAACCCCGGGTCTTTCCCTTAATGAACACACTCGTCTACGCTGTCGGCTTGCCAAACAGCTAGAGCAGGCGGGCGATTTCGAAGCGGCGCGAGAAGCGATGGCCGACCTGTGGCAGGGTGTAGGCGCGCGTCCGCCGCTTGAGGGACTGGACAACGAAACGAAGGCCGAAGTGCTTTTGCGCATTGGCGCACTAACAGGATGGATCGCGCACGCGGCACGGATCGAAGGTTCGCAGGAAATGGCGAAAGACCTGATTAGTGAAAGTGCCTGCTCTTTTGAAAACTTAGGCAAGAGAAACAAGGTCGGAGAAGCGCGTAGCGAGCTTGCACTGTGCTACTGGCGTACGGGTGCATTTGATGAAGCCCGCGTGATACTACAAGAGGCGTTGGATGAATTTGATGAAAGCGATATCGAACAACGAGCCATCGCCTTGCTTCGAAAAGCAATAGTCGAGAGATCGTCAACGAGACTCAGCGACGCTCTCAGCATCTACAACGAAGCTACCCCTCTGTTTGACTTCATAGATGATCACTTGCTTACGGGTCATTTTCATCACGGCTTTGCTAACGTCTTAAATCAGCTAGGCACCGCTGAACATCGCCAGGACTACGTTGACCGGGCTTTAATCGAATATTCGGCTGCAAGTTTTCATTTCGAGCAAGCTGGTCACATCCGGGTTCAAGCTTGCGTTGATATCAATATCGGATTTCTTTTTTTTACGCTCCAGAAATTTCCAGAAGCGCATGAGCATCTGGATCGCGCTCAACTCCTGCTTACCAAACTCAAAGACAATCCCCATCTTGCGCAGGTGGACGAGACACGAGCGCGAGTCTTATTGGCCGAAGGACGAGTTGTGGAGGCAGAGAAAACGGTTCGTGCCGCTGTGAGTACCCTTGAGAAAGGCGATCAACTTTCATGGCTCGCAGAGGCTTTGACGACACACGGCGTCGCACTGGCGCGGTTGAATCATCCCGATCGAGCGCGAGAAGCTTTAGAGCGAGCGATCGAAATAGGCGAGCAGGCTGGCGATTTTGAAAACGCCGGAGTGGCCGCGCTAACCATTATTGAGCAGCTTGGTAGGAATCTATCGACGAAGGAGATATGTGAGTCAATCGATCATGCCCGTACGCTGCTAGAAAAGACGCAAGACATAGGCACTCTTAGACGCTTAGCCAAGGCTGCTTTTGAATCACTCTTCCTAGCTCAGGCCCTTCCCGCGCCGCCCGATTGGAGCGACTTCTCCTTGCGAGAGGCCGTGCGGCGTTACGAAGGGCATCTGATCAAGCTGGCCCTCAAAAGGACAAGCGGGAAGGTCACTCAAGCCGCGCATTTGCTCGGATTGAAACATCATCAGAGTCTTGCCTCCATACTCGACAGCCGGCACAAGGATCTGCTCAAAACAAGATCCCCGGTTCGCAAGCGAAAACGTCATCTTCTTGTTCATCCTAAGAGAAAGAAGGCAGCACACGATCTCAATAAAGCAACGCAACCTCAGATTTCTATTCTGCACGTTGAGGACAACAAGGCCGTCGCGAACATGGTGAAAGAGACGCTTGAGGTAGAAGGCTGGAATGTGGAGACCTGCGCAGATGGAAATCTTGCGCTAGAAAAGATCGCCAGTGACGCGCATTACGACTTGCTAATCCTGGATAACGACTTACCAGGCATGAATGGATTAAAGTTAGTGCAGCGAGCGCGGAGCATTGCTCATCGACGACAAACACCGATAGTTATGTTGTCTGCTACGGTCAATGACGCCACGGCCCGGCAAGCTGGCGCCGATGCGGGTCTGCGCAAGCCGGAAGAAATGGGATCGTTAGTTGAAGCCGTTACACGAATACTAAAGCTCAAAGCGCGGCGACCGACCGGACAGAATTAACGAGTGCAGTCCGTCGGGGAATGCGTCTTGGTGAGGGCGAAACAAAACAACAGCCGTCTGCACTGTGCGTGTGAAAGCATGCGGTCTGACTTATTTCATCTTAACGCACTCATTCGCACGGCCAGACGTGGAACAAAGCATCAAGCGGTGGCGTCCAAAAGGCAAACGTTTTCATAGCGCTTTGATAATGATTCAGCGCGCGAATGTTAGAGGAGACAGCCATTTTAGATTCAAGAGATTTAGCTTGACTCCTTGCTAATCGGCGCATAATGTCGCTGCGATTTTACGGATCTTTTTCTTGGCGTGAGACTCACGAAATCCGAAGGTTCAGGTGAGTGAAATTGAAAATTTGTCGGATGAAAAAGATATTCAACTTCTTCGGATTTCATGAGTCGAACGGAACCTGGTTGATGTTGATGGATCGAGAGACCGATTGAAGTTCGTCGGTATTTTCAACCAGCATCAACGGCTAACTTCGAAAGCCTCTGCGGTCCCCCAGCATACTCGTCCGGTTAGCTTGAACCTCAATCTGCAACGCTGAATAAGCGGGCGCTGCCTTGGCCATATGGAGGTCCTCAATGTCTACTTCCGACCTCGACCTGCTTTCCAGGTCTTATCTAAAGGCTTCATTCAACAGAATAGTTATGCGCACGAGACTTGGTTTCTCGCGAATCACAACTCTGGTGCTAGTGGTTTGCTTGCTGTCAAGTTCGACGCCCGCGAGCCCGCGCGCCGTGGGAGATTTCGCGAACTGGTCAGGATTGGGCTTGTACGCTTTTGTTGACGGCTGGATAGGTTGGTTCAAGACACGAGCATCAACACAAGGTACTGGCAATCACGGCATGCCTTCGTTGCCGGTAACTAGCCCTGGCGTCAGACCACAGAGGGCGCCGTCACGGGCCGAGCTTGAGGGGCGGGTAACATCGCTGCAAGTAAGTTCTGGAGCCAACCTCACGCTGGAATCACGCCAGCGCATTTTGCTTTCAGCAATTCCGCTCGACGTTAACGGAGCGCCCATTCACGGTCTACATGCTGAGTGGCAATCGAGTGATCAGGGTGTGATCTTTGTCAGAAAGAATGGCGAAGCGATCGCGGGCAGACCCGGCGCCGCCATTTTGACGGCGCAAGCGGGACTCATCAGACAAATTATTGCCGTCACGGTATTGGCGGGAACCTTGGACGAGTTTGGCGGCAGCGAAAAAGAGACCTCTACGAGATCACAGCGCCAACGTGCTCTAAACTCCTCACGATCTATTCCCCGCACGGCGGTTGCCAAAAGGAATCACCCAGTGGATGGAATTTATCGGGGTGATCGCAACCCTGGCTCCGCCGTCAGGGATAAGTCAACTATGCTTCCAAACCCTCGGCCGCCATGCTGCGATCCTGACTACGATCCGCTCCCAGATAACGAGACTTCCTCGCTTTATCAAGCTTCCAATGCGACTGGCTCGCCACGCGGAAAGAAGAAGGCCGGAGCGTTAACGCCGGCCACTGCGACAGACGGTAACGAAAATGGTAACCAGAACTTTATGTTTGGCCTTCCACTTTTCAGCCTGGCCGGGCGAGGAATTGATGCTTCGCTGGGTCTTGTCTATAACAGCCAGGTTTGGAACAAATCCATTAATCCCGGTGATAACTCAACATGGTTAACGTATGACGTCGACATAGGCTGGCCCGCGCCAGGTTTCAGAATCGGTTATGGGCAAATCGAAAACCAAGGTAGTTTTGGAATGACGCTGACGGATGCGGACGGCACGCGCCATGAACTGGCTTACACCAGCACCAACAACTACGACACGACAGACGGCACTTTTATTCATTACACCGGCAGCAGCGGTTCGGGTACCTTGTATTATGCGGATGGAATGCAGGTTACTTATGGCGCAGCCGGCGGGGGCTATCGCAGTTACCCGACGCAAATCAAGGATCGCAATGGCAATTATATTCTAATCAGTTATGTGAGCGGCGTCGGTCCCAAGATCTCGTCGATTGAAGATACCTTGGGCCGGTACGTCAACTTCTACTACGCCAGTAACGGCGATCTGGTGACGATCACGCAACCGGGCCTGACCGGATATTCGGACTTGCAGGTGATGCGCTTTTACTATGACGACGTCACGATTCCACAAAGCGGATTGTTTGCATCGCCACTAAACGTGAGTGGCGCGCCGAGCAGTGTCCACACCTTGAAATATGTTTTTCTTCCCAGCGCAACCACAACCAGCACGCACATCGGCTATCGCTTTGACTATTCTGCTTATGGAATGGTTTATCAGATTACCCAGTTTCGTGGCATGACGGTGAGTTCTACCTCGACCAGCAGCGCCGGTTCGGTCACCAACGAAGGCACTCAAGCTGCGCTGACTACTTACGATTATCCGACGACCGCCTGTGCGCTCATTGACGTGCCGAAGTATGCACATCGCACGGACGACTGGGCCGGACGAACAACGAGTGTTGGCGGGAATGCTCCGTCGTACACATTCGACAACAGCACTGCGACGGGCGAGAAGATTTCGACCGTGACTGCACCCGATGGCACAATTGTTGAAACGCATACTATCGACAACGGTGGCGGCTGGAATGATGGACTAGTGAAGGAAACAAAAGTTGAATATGGCACCGCGCCGACGGTTTTGTCCGATACCGTGATCGATTGGGAACCGACTCCCGGCGGCGGTCCTCCGAGAATCGCCGACGTGAAGGTCACAAACGAAAGTGGTCTGACGAAGGCGACCGTTTTTAGCTACACAACTTCCTATAACAATGTCTCGGGAATAAGCGAGTGTGACTTCACGACAGACGGCTCCATTTCGTCGACAGTGCTCCGACGCACAGAAACGACTTATGTTTCTTCGTCAAATTACACTAACCGGCATCTCCTTCGCCTGCCAAGCACGGTGAAGGTCTTTTCGGACGGTTCCACGACATCGCCATCGTCGCGGGTCGATTATGCTTATGACGATTACGGAACCTCGCATGCGAATCTCACGGCCCGAAACGACATCATCATGCATGATCCGGCTTTTGATCCGTTCCAGCCGACGCAGCAGATAAACTGTCACTGGGTTTGTATGGATTGGGAACCGCCTCACACCTGCTTTGACTGGGAATGGGTCTGCACGAACTACAATCCCTACGATCCAAATACCGATTATCGCGGCAACCTAACGAGCGTCACGACCTATCCCGATTCAACCAGCTCCTCAGGCACGATCACTCACTCGACGACCTACGACATTGCTGGAAATGTAATGACCACACAAGTGGATTGCTGCCAGTTGAAGTCGTTCACTTATTCAGGAGCGGGCACGAATGGTAATCACGATTACGCTTATCCAATTTCCGTTGCCAGTGGTGGCAGTGGCACCACGCTGACGTCCAGCGCAACTTACGATTACAACACCGGGCTCGTGGCCACCAGCTCAGACGAAAACAGTCAGGTAACTTATTACAGTTATACTGCCGACTCACTTCAGCTCGCCGGGACGACTTATCCGAATGGAACGTATACTAACATCTACTATCATCCGGCGTTGCTTGCCGATACTTCCGGCAGGCTTCACTATGCCATTAGCATAGCGCGGTTTGCCGACTCGACTCATTATCTTGATAGCTATCGTTGGTACGACGGGCGTGGGGCAGTGACTCAGACTTTCGATAACTGGACTTCCGCGAACGGCTGGTCAACGCAGGACATTGAATACGACGTGATGGGGCGCGCTTATCGCGCCAGCAATCCCTACTATTGTGGCGGCTATGGCTGGGTGGCGATCAATCCGGATGGTTTCTGGACCACCAGTACGTTCGATCATCTGGGCCGGGTCACCCAGGTAACCATGCCGCGCGGAGATAATGACAACACACTGACTACTTCCGCGAGCTCGACTTACAGCGGTGTCTATACTACCGTCACCGATCAAGCTGGCAAGGTGCGGCGACAGAAAGTTGACGCGCTGGGTCGCGTGATTCGTCTGGATGAACCGACTTCGTCAGGTTTGGGAGATGTAAGCGCACCTAATCAGGCAACCAATTACACTTACGACTCTCTCGATAATCTGGTGCGCATCAACCAAGGCTCGCAGGACCGATACTTCAAGTATGACTCGCTCTCACGTTTGATTCGCGAGCGGCAGGTCGAGCAAACCACCAACTCCAGCTATGACCTCAGCGACTCAATCACCGGCAACAGCGCGTGGACTCGAAAGATTGATTACAACTCCAGTGGTCTGGTCACGGACGCTTATGACGCGCGCTCGGTGCATACAAAGTTTACCTATGATGGACTGAACCGAGTTATCCAGATCGAATACCTCAAACCGGGAAACCCCAATGAAGTCGCCGAAGGCACGCCAACCGCTCATTATTATTATGACTCGCAGAGTTTACCCAACGGCGCGCCTAGCACGTCTTCGCCGGATAATTATGCGCGCGGTTATTCCACCGGGCGTTTGGTGGGAATGACTTATGGCAGTTCAACTTCAACCACCGGAGACTATTTCGGCTATGACAACATGGGCCGGGTTAACATACAATTTCAGTTAACCGGCTCAACGCCTGCGAAATACAAACTCACGTACGGCTACAACTATCTGGATGAAATCACGAGCGAGACCTACCCATCAGGTCGCGCGCTGACTTATGCTTATGATGAAGGTGGTCGGTTATCCAGCGTGGGTGACGGGACCACAACCTTTGCCAGCGGATTTCAATATGCGCCGCATGGCGGGCTGACGTCCGAAACATGGGGGAACACTTCGGTGCACTCGATGAATTACAACCGAAGATTGCAGGCAAGTCAGGCAAAATTGGCGCTGGGAAGCTCCGTCCTCCAGCAATACGATTACGGTTACGGTGAATTTAACACCAGCACCGGCGTCGCGGACACCAGCAAGAATAATGGCCAGATCGGAAACATCAAGAGCACTATTGGTTCAACGACGCAATGGCTGCAGGGATTTCAGTATGACGAACTGGAACGATTGAAAAATGTCGCAGAGTATCAGGGTGGCAGCATGAGCTCGCAGACTTACTCGGAGGGCTACACCTTCGATCGCTTCGGCAATCGCTTCCAAAGCGGCAACTCGACGCTTGGTTTGCAGGCAATATCGTCAAGTGAAATCAATGCTGCGACTAATCGCTTTATCAACACCGGCCCGACGCCGACGACTTACGATCCGGCGGGAAACATTCTCACCGACACAAAGTTCCGCAACATGAACTTCAGCTATGACGCGAATGGCCGCACGACCTTCGCGGAGCATACCGATCACACCAATCAACAGAACTCCGTCTACGACTGCGTGGGCCAGCGCGTGCAGACGAGCGTGAACAACACAACGCGCACGATGGTCTATGACATCTTCGGCCAAGATGTCGCGGATTACACCGGCAGCAGCGGCGCCACGTTAGAGCGCGAGAATATTTATCGGGGCGGGCAGTTGCTGGCCACCGACACGCCTATTCCGGTGCCGGTATTCAGCGACAATTTCAACTCCACATCGCTCGATACTTCAAAGTGGAGCGTCGTCGATCCTAATTCTTCGGCGGTGGTGACTGATAATGGACAGCAGTTGCAGATTACCCTGCAACCTAACACCGCAGCCTACAACGGCGTGTATTCGAACTCGACTTATGATCTGACCGGCAAAAATTTCCAGGTCGAGGAAGCACAGCCGATCAGCCAGGCCGGTTGGTGCGAGAATTTTATTGAATTGGTCCTGGATGGGAACAATTATTTCCTGATCGACTCGGGCGCGGGCAGCCTGGTGCTGCGCTCGATGGTCGGTGGTGCGAACGACCAGACAGTGCTCACATTCGATCAGACCGCACATCACTACTGGCGCATTCGGCACGATCAAAGTACGAACACGATCAAATTCGAGACGAGCGCGGATGGCTCGACCTGGACCACGCGGAAGAGCGCGGCGGTGGGATTCTCTTTGACTTCGTTGCGGTTGTACTTGTATGCGGGCGCATGGGGCACGGGCAACGGCAGTCCCGGAGCGGCCAAGTATGACAACGTGCAGTTGGTGAGCAATAGCGGCGGCTTGAACTATGTGTTTAGCGATATCCAGGGCTCGGCGCGTGCAATGATGAGCAACAATGGAAGCAATAGCGCAGTGATCGCAAGACATGATTATCTGCCGTTCGGTGAAGAGATTAGTGCAGGAGTTGGATTGAGAACTTCAAGTCAAGGCTTTGGCGCGACGGACACGAATCGGCAGAAATATGGGCTGCTTGAACGCGATGATGCCACTGGCTTGGATCATACCTGGTGGCGGAAGTATGAGAACTTGAGTGGCAGATGGACCAGTCCTGATCCTTATAACGGCAGCATAACGATTGCTGATCCGCAGAGCTTCCATCGATACAATTACACGCAGAATGATCCGATCAACTTTATCGATCCGAGTGGGCTCGATGGTGAGCAGTTTCCGGTCTACTATGTTTGTGTCGGCGGTACTTGTGTTACGTGGTTTCTTCCGGGTGCTTTAGTGGTAAATGTGGGAGGAGAACGTCCTGGCCCCGCCGGTCTCACAGGATCGGATTTCGGCAGCGAAATGGGTCTGCTCGAATATAGGAATGTTGGTGGAAATCCGTTTATACAAATCCCCGTGTCAACATCCACGCCTACGCCGCAGAAGCCAGCACCTAAGCAAAATACACCAGCACAACAGAAACAATCACGCCGCGACTGCATTCTTAGCGCAGCAAAGACGTACTTAGGAGCCCAGTTTTTGTCTATGGCTAAAATGATTGCCTTCAAAGCTGGTGTGGACGTATTCGCGCTTATAACGGTCCTTAGTTTAGGAACCAGCGAAACGGTTGAAGGTCTCGAAGCGTTACATCTTGCCGACGCCCAGTCGCGTATTGGCGCCGCTAGCGGTGTGGGTATCATGGGTCTAAGCTACCTATTGGCTAAGGAATTAATACAACCGATCCGAAACAACAGCCAGTATCAAGAAGCGTTGCAAAAATGTTTTGCAAAGTGAAGCTCACGAACTCGTAGCGTGGGCACGGAAATCATAGGAGGCTTGCCATTTTGGGAGTAATTTTATCCATTTTCCAAAGACAGCATGTTCGTTTGTCACACCCGAACCCAACTCGAGCTCAATCTCGGGGGGTCACGGGATTTCGCTAGAAAGAGAGGCGGAGAATATATGTTCCTCAGAGTTGTCGCAGTAATCACCATTGTGTCCGCTGTTAGCGGCCTACTTAATGTCATCCTGGCATCGCGGCGACGAATTCAAGCGAGCATGCTTAACGAAGCGTTGTTGGAGAAGAGACGACGGCAGAGAGTAATAGGTTGGATGGTATTCTGGATATCAACTGCGGCATTCCTATTTCTCATGATAGGTCACGCCGATCCCGCAGCGATTTTGCTTGGGCTCGCGATTGCTCTTGCGGTAGTTTTTCCGCTGGCGATCATTAAGGGCGGTTTACGTCTAGTTAGCGGGGAAGAAGCAACTCGACCTATAGCTGTGGCAAGGGATACGGCGACCGGACAGAAGCTGGGTAATATTGTTGGGCAATTGAAGGAGGAGAAGCGGGGAAGAATCTATAAGATAAGGACCACGAACGGAAAAGTAATCGAGAAACCTGCCGACACAGTGACAGTCGAACTTCAATAGAGGAGTTCTTACGAACTGACTCGACGCTCCGGGGTCGCTGAGGAGCCGGCAGTTGCTGGCAACGCAGGGTTTCAATACTCAAATCAATGCGGCGCTGGCGATCAATGGTTGGAGTTGCCAGTGCCTCATCGACTCTGGACAGTGACAGACTGCCGCTAGCGGCCATCAACGGCGATCGCATACGACCACTTTACTTACAATCCAGCATTGAATTTTCCGCACCTCGATTGTGATGCTGAAGCACGGACCGCGATCGGCACGATGCAGATTGGAGGTCGAAAGTGAGGAATATTTTTGTGCCTCGTTTATTTCGAGAACTTAGCCTGTTGGAGCGAATAATTCACACACTCGTAACCTTTGGTCTGCCTATCTCTCTCGTCAATTACCTTTTCGTTGACCGTAAGGATCTCGGCTGGTTGGTTGGAATTCCTTTGGCCTTGCTTGGTGGTGTTGTAATGGCGATCTTGTTTGCTCTCTTGGAACAGGCATTCTTCAAGTTGACCAACAGATCAAAAAGCAAGAGCATTAAGGGATTCACGGCAATAGTAGGCCGTGCTGGCGTGTTACACTTGCGGCGACTCGAATGAAAGACTGATTGCCGAAGAAGGCCGCTTGCGGACCTACTACGATCGAAGGCGGCACAACGAATCGCCGAATATACCGAGAGCGGCGCGTCAACCACACCTGCATGTCCCCAGAGCCACGTCTACCTCGGCGCGCGATTGCTTTCAACTCTTACGCCTAATGGAAGTGGCGGTGAGGCAGTTCAATACCGTCATCCTGATCGATTAGGAACGCGACTCGTGCGACGTCCTTGTAGTGTTCATAATCACGAACATGGGACCTCCCTGCTGTTTGTTAAGATACTCTTGGCCGGATTGTCTCGAAATTAGCATCCGGGGTTCTCGCACTCGTTGAAACTATCGCCAAAAAAAGCGTCCTTTACGTTTGGGAATTGAGAATTGTAATTATGTTTTGGCACGGCCTCTTACCGGGCGCGATCGGGAGCGACCAGTGCCATGAAGCCGCCGGGATCTTGCGAGGACTCGGCGGCCTCTCTCCAAGCCTTTTCGCACTCGCTGAGCTAGCTCCTCTTAAGGAAGAAACCTCCCACCAAGAATATTATGCCCGCTAAGAAAATTGTGGCCAATTTGTGGACAGAATTAACAGCACAACACGTATATGGAATGGCAAGGAATGGCAAGGAATGCAAAACCCCTAGTTGATTCTTGGTGGCTGCAACTTTTGAAAAGGCAAAAACTTACGTTTTTACCGAGACCCTGATTCGGGACCGAGAGGTCGTTGGTTCGAATCCAATCGCCCCGACCATCATTTTGACAGTCCTTTCTGGCAGCTGTTTTCCTGCGGTTTTCGGCCTCATAAACCGTGATTTCCCAGCACCTAAATTCTTTCGGCTAAACACGCAAAACTTCCGTCTAAATTGTTGACCTGGCGGTTGGCCGCCGTGCTATATTCGAGTTCAAGCCTGGGATGTTCAGCCGGGTGGCCCCTCCACCAACTCGTATTGGTCAGCTCATCGAATTCTTGACGTTGTCTTCGACTAAGAGAGCGTTGCCTTATGACAAAAAATAAGCTTGGCTCGCACGTGCGATTGGTTTCTCCGATGTGCGCAGTTCTTTTGGCGGTGGTTTGCGGTTTTTCAAAGTCCGCCCAGGCTGTGCAGCCTAGTCCCTTGCTGTTCAGCAACGCTGCTTCGACGCGGGCCATCGCGCTCGAGTCAGTCACTTTGCGCGCTGAACCGTTCCCGCTCACGTCATCGGTGAAATTCAATCCTAACGACACGCGCACTCGCATCACGTTGTTCTGCATGAATCTCGATCTGCTGTCAGGTGAGAGCGCGAACGCCCTGAGTGCTGATGCGGAAGACGCGGCGCATAACCATTATCCGATGAATGTCGAGTATGTCGGCCAGGTGCCTCCTATTCTCGACGTGAACGGTAACGTTACAACTGATTTCCGCGGCATTTACATGGTGACCTTGCGATTGAATGACAACATGACCAGCAACCTCGGCGACGTGCTGGTGCGAATAAATCTGCACGGCATGTCGAGCAATCGCGTGCGCGTAGGCATCGGCATAGTCGGCGGTGGCCCCGCAGACGATTCCGGCGCGGCGCCCACTCCGGCGCCGGCAACACCGCCGGCCCCGGTGACGCCGCTGACGCTGGCGCAGTACCAGGCACAATTCAGCAATCCGTCGTTTCCCTCTGATCAGGACCGCCGTAGATTTCTGGAGCAGGCAACGTGGGGAATAACTGATGCCGAGTTAGCGCGAGTCCAGAGCATGGGCTATGTGAATTGGATCAACGATCAGTTCACTCAGGCGCCTTTATTCAGTTCGACGCAATCGAATTATCCTCCCGCAGATCCTTATCCGACTGATACCGGAACAGGTTGCCCGACAGGCACAGCTCCACCAAACTGCGCCCGCGATCATTACTCGATGTACTCGCTTCAGATCCAAATGGTTCAGAATGCATTAACGCGCGAGGATCAACTTCGTCAACGCGTTGCCTTTGCGCTGCATCAGCTCATCCCGGTTTCCGGAGTCGATTTGAATAATCAGCCGGCCTGGGTCGGACCCTATTTGCAGGTTTTCGATCGAGACGCGTTTGGAAACTTCAAAGACATTCTTACCGACATTACGTTAAATGCCGGAATGGGCGAGTATCTAAATATGCGGGGCAACTCCGTTGTTAATCCTGCTAATCCGATGCCGAACGAAAATTACGCGAGAGAGATCATGCAACTGTTCTCAGTCGGCGTTGACACGTTGAACCAGGACGGAACACCAGGCCTGGATTCGCAAGGCAATCGGGTGCCGACTTACACTCAGGCCGACATCACGAATTTGGCTCGGGTGTTTACCGGATGGGATTTATCGCCTAATAAGCTTTGGAGTGTTAACGGCTCGACCCCGGTGCCAAACTATACTGATCCGATGATTCTCAACAACAATACGAACCGATACGATCTAAATGCCAAGACAGTAATGGGCGCGAACTTTCCCGATTGTACGAGTTCAAATCCTCCGTGCGCGACGACTGCACAAAAGCAAGCGTACAAGGTAGCCGAGTTAACCACCGCGATGAATCTGTTGTTCAATCATCAAAACACAGGCCCATATGTTTGCAAGGCGTTGATTCATAATATGGTCACGAGCAATCCTTCTCCTGCCTACGTTGGTCGCTGCGCGGCCGCGTTCGCGAACAATGGTTCCAATGTTCGGGGCGATATGAAAGCAGTCGTTACCGAGATTTTGCTTGATCCCGAAGCTCGCGGAGACGCGAAGACCGCGCCCGACTATGGACACTTGCGCCAGCCCGTCTTGCTGGCTCTGGATCTGCTTCGCACTTTCAATGCGACCAGCGACGGGAACATCACCGTCACCGGAACCAGGGAAGGTTTGCTGGTTGACATGGGCCAGAACCCTTTCAATCCGCCGACCGTGTTTAGTTATTACCCGGCAGACTTTGGACTGCCCGGCACTAATCTGATTGGACCTGAATACGGACTGCTCGACACTTCCACGGCTTACAAGCGAGCGAATTTTGTGAACACACTCTTCATGGCGAATAGCGGCACCGGTCTTCCTGCGAGTCTTCCGGATCGACCGACGGGCACGACAATTAGTTACGCAACTTATCAAAACATTCTCACTGGCGGAGGCACGCCCCAAAACCTGGTCGACGCGCTTAACACCGCGATGATGCACGGCACGATGTCTTCCGCGATGAACGCCAACATTGTCGCGACCATCACCAGCATCACCAACGCCAACGCGACCACTCAGGCACAACAGCGTACGCAGACTGCGATCTATCTGATCGCGACTTCATCGCAATATCAGGTAGCGAGGTAACGATGAAACAATCACGTCGAAACTTTTTGCGAGATTCAGCTTGCGGTCTAACCGCCGCAGCGATGGTGTCGAGTTTTGAAAGACTCAACCTGGTTAACGCAATGGTTAACCAACAACCCAATGTTGCCGGTGACTACAAGGCTTTGGTGTGCATCTTTCTGTTTGGCGGAAGTGATTGCAATAACATGGTCGTGCCGTATACCGACTACAATGTTGCCGGCGGCTACAGCACGGTGCGAGGGACTTCGCAACTGGCAATACCGCAAGCTGACTTGTTGCAAATCACGCCTTCGAATTCGGGCGGCGTAGTTTACGGACTGCATCCAAATCTTTCGCCTGAAGCCTTTAACGCAGGACAACCCAACGGTTTCCTGGGTGTCTGGGGCGCTGGGAAATTGGCCGTTCTTTGCAACGTCGGTCCACTGGTTCAGCCGATTACGCGCTCTCAATATACAGCCGGCATCGGTCACCCGTATCAATTGTTCTCACATTCGGATCAGCAAACCCAGCAACAAACGTCGTTCTCGAGTTCGGCCGGCCAGACTGGTTGGGGCGGCCGCGTTGCCGACAAGACCGGAGCTCTCAACGGTAATGTAGTGTTGCCGATGAACATCTCCGTCGCCGGCACCAGTCTGTTTGCAACCGGCCAGACAGCTCGACAGCTCGCGATTTCTCCGGCGCCGACAACGCTTGCCAACGTGCTCGTCCTTAACTGGACGAATGGGGTGTCCGGAGTCAATCCGAACAACAATGGCAGCAGTTATCGAACGTTGCTCGGATTTGATCTCGATTCATTTCTCGTGAAATCCGCGGGTGATACGACAAATCAGGCTTTGACGGCAGACGCCGTTTTGAACCAGCCTGATCCAACTTTGACTGCGGCCTTCCCGAACACCTCATTGGGAAACCAGCTTAAGCAGGTTGCCAAACTGATCAAATTGAAAGACACGCTCGGAATGAAGCGTCAAATCTTCTTTTGCTCACTCGGTGGATTCGACACACACACCAACGAGACTGGAAGTAATCCGACGAATCCGGCCGGAGGTACCGCAAACTCAGGCGGGCAGGGCGGTCTGCTTTCGCAATTGAGCCAGGCCATGCGGGCCTTCTATGACGAAATGGTAGCCCAGGGAGTCAGCAATAGCGTTACGCAATTCACGCTTTCTGATTTTGGCCGCACGTTACAACCCTCCGGCAGCGGCGCTACGACTGTCGGCTCAGATCACGCCTGGGGCGGTCACGCTTTTGTTATGGGCGGAGCGGTCAACGGCGGATCGTTTTACGGCTCGTTAAGACCGGACGCAACAGGATTACCCTATGGCTATCCCGCGCTCGCGCTCGGTGGGCCCGATGACACCGACAGCCGCGGTCGTTGGATCCCGACAACTTCGGTCGATCAATATGCCGCTACGCTGGCGACCTGGTATGGATTGGCGCCAATCGATCTGGCCGCCGTGTTTCCAAATCTCTCGAAGTTCGCGACCAACAATCTCGGATTCATGGGACCGTGATGGTTCGAACGCGGACCGCTTTGTGGGCCCAGCGCAGTTGAGCGAGTTCGTTTCTTACTCAACCGCGCTGGGCTTTTGATTGGACTTTGCAGATTGATAATAGTTCAAAGTAATGCCGGCTAAATACATACGCAGAGTCTCTCGGTATTCCATTGCATTCTGCTTGCCAGCTCTCGCGCTGGCGGTCGGCGCCTCGTTCTTGTTTTCAGGAACGGATTCAAGCAAGATTAATTCTCACGCGATCCCATCTTCAGAAATTCAACTCAATCGAAAAGATGAGGCCCCGTCAGAAACGTCCTCCGGAAAACCGCGCGCTGCGTTGTTGAATTTGCCGCTCAGCTTTGAAACTGGCCCTCGCGAAAATGAATTCCTCACTCGCGGGCTGGGATACACTCTGTTACTAAAACCTGGCGAGTCAGTCATCGCGGTTTCGCGCCACGCAAAAAAGAAGATCGAAAAGCCGGCTCGCCGGGTCGTCGAGCGGTCCGATTTAGTTTCACTCAGGCTGGCTGGAGCGAACGCCTCAGCCAGAGGGACCGGGATCGATGAGCTTCAAGGTAAGACAAACTATTTGGTCGGGAATGACCCGGCAAAGTGGCGCACGAATGTTTCCAACTTTGCCAGGGTGCGTTACGAAAGCGTTTATCCGGGGATCGATCTCATCTACTACGGCAGCCAACGTCGGATTGAATACGATTTTCACGTGGCGCCGGACGCCGATCCGCGCACGATTCGATTTGTGTTTGATCGAAAAATGAAGCCGAGGGTAGCGTCAGACGGAGACTTGATCCTGAAAATCGGCGATGCTGAACTTCGCGAACAGAAACCTCTTATCTATCAGGACATCGCCGGTGAGCGGAAGCTCGTTCCGGGTCGTTACCTGCTGAGATCCAGCCAGGCGAGTTTTGAGATTGGGCCATACGATCGAACGAAGCCGCTGATTATCGATCCCACACTTGTTTATTCCACTTACCTTGGCGGTAACGGCGACGACACCGGCAGCAGCATAGCAATCGATCAAAATCACAATATCTACGTCGCCGGCACGACCGCCTCGACCAACTTTCCCACCATGAACGCGGCGTACTCAGCGAGCGCGGGGCTGAGCGATATTTTTGTTACCAAGATCGACGCCGCGGGCGCCAATATCGTGTATTCGACCTACGTTGGGGGAAGTGGCAACGATCGCGCAGATGGAATCGCGCTCGACTCAGGCGGCAATGCATACGTGGTGGGTCGAGTTGATTCTTCTTCGACAAATTTTCCAACCACGCCGGGAGTTGTTGCTCCGACATATCGCGGCGGAGATTTCGACGGCGTCGTGTTCAAGTTGAACGCGCAAGGCAACAGTCTGATTTACGCGACTTATCTTGGCGGGGAAGACAACGACTCGACCGAGGGAGTTGCGGTCGACGCCGGCGGCAACGCTTATCTGACCGGAGGTTCGCGATCTCACGGTTTTCCCACCACGCCCAACGCTTTTCAGAGCTCTAACAGCGGCGACACTGACGCGTATCTGACGAAGATAAATCCGACCGCGACCGCTTATCTCTATTCAACTTTGTTAGGCGGCAGCGGGACAGATCGCGGTAGCGGCGTGGCGATAGATTCTGCCGGCAACGCCTACGTCGCGGGCTATACATCGTCAATTGATTTTCCAACTGAGAATGCGTTTCAGAATTCCTTCGGAGGCGCTTTTGACACCTTTGTGGCCAGGATTGACACGACTCAGAGCGGATCGAGTTCACTAATCTTTTGCAGTTTTCTTGGCGGCATCGCTGACGACAAAGCTTACGGCATCGCGCTCGACAGCGCGGCGAATAACATTTACGTGGCAGGGCAAACCTCATCGAATAATTTTCCGGTGCTCAATCCCGCCCAGCCCGCGAGTGGTGGTAACTTCGATGCGTTCATCGCGAAGATCACCAGCGCAGGCGCGAAAGTCTATGCGACTTATCTGGGCGGCAGCGGCGACGATCGGGGCACTGGCGTGGCTGTGAACGCCGCGAACGAGGTTTACGTTACCGGCTTCACGTCCTCAACGAATTTTCCCACAGTTAGTCCGTTGCAAATCACCAACGGCGGTGGCAGCGACGCGTTTGTCGCGAAGCTGAATTCCGCCGGCAGCGCGTTCCTCTACTCAACGTATCTTGGCGGCAGCGGCAATGAAAACACCGCGAGCACCGTTACCTCAACCAATCCCATCGCTCTCGATGCATCGGGCAACGCCTACGTCACTGGCTATACGACTTCAACAAACTTTCCAACTGCATCTCCGCTGCAAGCTGCCAAGTCCACCGGTCAGGACGCGTTCATTGCAAAGATTTTTGACGCCGCGCCTCCGGCGGATTATTCAATAGCCGCTATACCGAGTTCGCAGATCGTCAGTCCCGCCGGCAGTGCCAGCTATACGGTCACCGCGACACCGGTGGGAGGATTCACCGGAACGATTTCGCTGAGTGTCTCAGGCCAGTCGAACGATTCGACGGTCAGCTTCAATCCCGCTTCGATCACCATCAACGATGCCTCGGCGCAATCATCGACGCTGACGGTAAACACCACTTCATCGACGCCGCCGGGAACTTATTCATTGACGATCAATACCCTGAGCGGCAACTTACAGCATTCCGCTCAGGTAACGCTCATCGTTCAAGGTCCGCAGAGCGTGAATCTCGCGATCAGCAAAACCGCATCGCCGAATCCGGCAATCTCATTGGCCAATCTCACCTATCGCATCACGGTTACAAACAACGGTCCATCGCCGGCAACCAATGTCGTGATGACCGATACGCTGCCCGGCGGTGTCAACTTCATATCCGCGACGCCGACACAGGGGTCTTGCAACGGGACGCCCCCAATCAACTGTAGTCTCGGTTCGATCTCGAACGGCGGCCACGCAGTCGTGAGCATCCTTGTTATGCCACAGTCAGCCGGGCAGTTAACGAATACTGCCACTGTCAACGCTACCGAAAACGATCCTAATCCGAACGATAATTCCGTAACGATTCAGACGACGGTAAACAATCCTCAAAACGGTCCCTCGATGTCGGATTCGCATCTTTCGGCGGGCACGGTGGTCAGCGGTTTGTCTCAACCGACGATGATGGCTTTCATCGGCAACAACGATTTCTTCGTGCTGGAAAAAAACACCGGCAAAGTTCAGCGCGTAATCAACGGCATCATTCAGAGTACACCGGCGCTGGATCTTGCGGTCAACAGCGCCTCTGAGCGCGGCCTGCTCGGGATCGCTTTGCATCCGAACTTCGCCTTGAATCACTACGTCTACTTGTATTGGACAGAAAGCAGCACGGGAGCTGATTCAACTAATCTCGCCGACGTTGCGCTCCTGGGTAATCGCATCGATCGCTACATTTGGAATGGCGCGACGCTGACGTTCGACAGCAACCTCATCAAGTTGCGAGCCTACCAGGCTGACGCCAATCAACCTTTGCGCGGAAATCACGATGGCGGCATCTTGCGGTTCGGCCCCGACGGAAAATTGTATCTGATTATGGGCGACAACGGCCGCCGCGGCTTTTTGCAGAACAATCAACTCGGGCCCGTGCCGGACGATCAGTTTGGCGGGCCAGAGCCGGACAATGCGCATTTCACGGGATTCATTATTCGTCTAAACGATGACGGCTCGACTCCGGTTGATAATCCTTTCTACAACGCTGCGACGAATCTAACCGGAGAAGCGGCCGCAAATATTAAAAAGCTCTACGCGTACGGCGTTCGCAACGGCTTCGGCATGGCCTTCGATCCGCTTTCGGGAAATCTATGGGACCAAGAAAATGGCGATGACTCGTTTGACGAGATGAACCGCGTCACAGCCGGATCCAATAACGGCTGGGTCGAAATCATGGGGCCGGTCAGCCGCATCGCGCAGTTCAAACAGATCGAGACCACTTACGGCAACGGCGATCTGCAACAGCTCCGCTGGCCGCCGAGTCTAATTGCCGACACACCGTCGGCGGCGCTGGCTCGGCTCTACATGTTGCCCGGTGCGCATTATAACGATCCGGAATTCAGCTGGAAGTACGCGGTGGCACCGGCGGCGATGGGTTTTGTTCAGGGCCGGGGATTGGGATTTCAATACGAAGGCGACATGTTTGTGGGCGCCGCGCGCACGTTCTTGTCCGGCGGTTATCTGTTTCGCTTCAGACTTTCCTTTGATCGCTTGCATTTTAATTTCAACGATGACCCGCGCCTTATTGACCTCGTAGCCGACAATACGGACAAGTTTGATATCACCGAAAGCGAAAACCTTCTGGCCGGTCAGAATTTTGGAATCACCACCGACATTGAAACTGGTCCGAACGGCGATCTGTTCGTCGTGTCGAACACCGACGGCAAGGTTTACGAGATTTCCGCTGCGCCACCGACGATTTTCGTGGCTTCATTAAATGGCGCGCAGGAAGTGCCGCCCACAAATTCAACGGCGACGGGGACCGCAACGCTGATATTGACGACGGAAGAAACGAACGCGCTGGTAGCTTTGAACTTCAGCGGCTTGTCGAGTGCGCAAACCGCGGCGCATATTCACGGGCCGGCACCGCCGGGTACCAATGCTCCGGTTTTATTTCCGTTGCCGGATGGCCAGGTTACGGACTTTCAGATTGCTCTGACCCCGACGCAGGTGCAGGATTTGAAAGCAGGGAGCTTTTATATCAACGTTCATAGTAACAACTTTCCCAACGGAGAAATTCGCGGACAATTTGCATCGCCAGCGACGGCCAGCAGTGTGCAATTCAGTTCCGCGAATTACATGGTGACCGAAGGCTCTGGTCGCGCGACGATTACCGTCACGAGGATTGGTGATACATCTTCCGCGGCCAGTGTCGATTACGCGACCAGCGACGGCACGTCGTCGAGTCGAACGGATTATGCGGTTGCTTCCGGCACGCTTTCATTCGCGCCGGGCGAGACTAGAAAAACTTTTTCGGTCCTGCTGACTGATGATGCTTACGTCGAAAGCAACGAAACAGTCAATCTCACCTTAAGCAATGCGCAGGGTACGTTTCCTGGTAGTCCCAATATAGCTACGCTCACGATCACCGACAACGATTCGGCGCCGCCAACGACGAATCCGCTCGATGACGCGCAGTTCTTTGTGCGACAACACTATGTCGACTTTTTGAATCGCGAAGCGGACGTGGGCGGCTTGGGATACTGGACCGGCCAGATCACTCAATGCGGCTCGAATGCCGCCTGCGTTGCTGACCAGCGGATCAGTGTGTCGGCTGCGTTTTTCTTTTCGCCGGAATTTCAGCAGACGGGAAGCTATGTCTATGGCCTTTACAAAGCGGCCCTGGGTCGCGATCCGAACTATTCCGAATTTACCGCAGATCGAAACCGAGTGATTGCAGGATCAAACCTGCAAACCAGTAGGGATCAACTTGCGTACGATTTTGCGGGCCGACAGGAATTCACGGCCAGGTATCCGGATCCTTCGGATTTCGTTGGCGCACTTTTGCAAACTGCTCATAATTCTTCGGGGGCGGACGTATCACCGCTCGAAAGCAATTTCCGGCAGGAGTACGACGGATGCCTTAGACTTGGAACACCAATTACGATCTGCCGGGGGAGGCTGGTACAGGAAGTGATCGATTATCCGGCCTTTTCACAGGCGGTGTTTAATCCTTCGTTTGTGCTGATGGAATATTTCGGCTATCTGCGGCGCAATGCGGACCCGGGTGGATACAACTTCTGGCTGAGCGTGCTGAACAATAGCGGGAACAATTATCGCGGCATGGTCTGCGCGTTCATCACCTCCGCGGAATACCAGCAGCGATTCAGTTCGGTGACGCCGCACAGCAATGCTGAATGTGCGAACGTGCATTGAGCTACTTTGCAACTTCCTTCAATAGCTCCTCATCCGGATCCAGATTCACATTTGTTGGCGGCACGGTGAGCGAAAAACGAATAGTCGTTTGTTTCTTAGTCGGCTGAATAGTCCGACGTGTTTTTGTTCCGCCACTGGTGACTTCGACAGTTATCGGATCGGAGAAGACGTTATCTGGTTGTGTTTGGTTCACGTGCACCAGCAACGCGATCTCGCCAGTGGCAAGTTTCGACCACTCTGATTGCACTTCATAAGTCGGATGTCCGCTGTCGTAGACCCAACGCGCGAAAAAATCCTTCAGATTTTGCCTTGAAGCTTTTTCTAAAGCTTCCCGCAAATCATCAGTTGTTGCATTCGCTTCGTGGTAGGCCTGGTAATAAATGCGCAGACCTTTGAAGAACACGTCATCGCCCAGACGTCTGCGCAGCATGTGCAGGACCCACGCGCCCTTCTCGTAATTATTCGGATTCAGCAACTTGTTGAGGTCTTCCGTGTCAGTATCATGAATCGGCGCCCGTCGCTGTTTTTCGTAAGCAAGATAACGTTCAGCGGCCTTCCGCATGTACGCGCGAAACGCTTCCTCGCCTTCGTACTTTTCAATGAACAGTCCGGCAAAGTAAGTCGCAAAACCTTCACTCAACCACAGGTCGGCCCAGGTTGATTCGGTAACCGAATCGCCGAACCATTGATGAGCAATCTCATGAGCTACCACCTCCTCAATGCGCGCCGGAATGCCGAAACGCGCGCTCATCTTTTCGTTGGGCCGCGGATCGAAAAGCGTACTCGTGAAAACGATTGCACTGGAGTTTTCCATCCCGCCATAGCGCGTCGCGCCGATGATCAGCGCCAGCTTCTCGTATGGATAAGGCGCGATCGTTTCGCTGAACAATGAAACCGCCGGGGCCGCGGGCGAGAATCCTTTGGCGGCGTAGGAACGGTCGCGTTGCGGAATAAGATAAGAAAGCGGCGTCAATGATTTTTCATTCGCGTTCAACTTAGCGCCTTCGTTAACCGCAATTATCATGCAGTAAGGTGGAATCGCTTTGGTTTCTTCATATCTCCAGAGTGATACAGCAGCATTTCCGGCGACATTGATAAACTTTCCGTTGGCGATGACGGTGTCGCGCTGCGGCACAGCCACGTTGAACGATACAGTTGCCTTCGCCGAAGGATGATCGAGGCAGGGAATCCATTGATGCACGCGATTGGGCCAGTTGTCGCCGGTGGCCGACGGCTTACCGTCGCGATCAGTCGCGAGCACAAGACCGTCCTGTGGCCGGCCGTGATAGGTAACGGTGACCACGAGTTTCGCTCCACTCTTGAACGCATGCGGAAGCTCAACGTTTAGAAGTTCGGGCCGACGTTCATAATGAACCGCCTGGCCGTCGAGAGTGATGGAATCGATTGGCAGGGCGCCAAAGTCCAAGTCGATCTTGTTAACGTTGTCTTTAAGAACGAGAACGTCTACTGCCGTTCGCGCGCTGGTGATTTCGCTGAGTTGATCGTTGAAGTTAATGGTGACGTCGTAGTGCAGCGGCCTCCATGCATCGACAGTTCGCTCGCGGCGCTGGGCTGAGACGGTCGCGATAGTCAGCAGAAGAATAAGCAGGGCGGAGAGCCAGCATCCGCTTCGTTGCGACGGCTTCACAGTGTTCCGTATAGCCAATTAACCTCACCTCAATCCCAGCATCAACAATGCCGAACGGTCCGATACTTCGCCTTTGCTGCTGATCCAATTCTCGTAAGCGACTCTTTCATCATCGCTCACCCCGCGATTGCCTAAGCGGGCCGCAGGCGTGCGCTCGAATGCTCGATCAGTCAACGCCATGTGCGCGCGGCGAACGTGCAAGGACGCACCGTTTTTCAAAGCCATTTCGGCCGACTCGACGTCAGGGAAAAACTCTTCATAGGCCATCAAGTGCCAAATCGTATGCTGATCTCGTCGTTCAACTGCGATTACTCGCAGCAGGCCAAAGCCGCTTTCAAGTTGAAAGACGAGATCATCGCCGGGAACAAAAGTTTGGGCCATACTTTCTCCAGAGACTACCAAGATCCCGTTCAGAAACCTAACGACTTGGCGATCTTTTCTTTGCGTCTTTGCGTGATCAGACTTCACGCCAAGGTGCAAAGACGCAAAGGTATCGCGTCAGAATCAATTGCAAATCGCCGGCTCCAAATCTAGAATCGCAAACAACTTGGACAAGTTCGATTCTGCAAAAGATTACTACTCGATCCTGGGCGCGAGCGAACAGGCTTCGCGACGCGACATCGAACGCCTGTACAAACGTCTGGCAAGAAAGCATCATCCCGATCGCGGTGGCGTTGAGGACGAAATGAAGAGTCTTAACGAAGCGTATCGCGTGTTGCGCGACCAGGCGATGCGCGAAGCATACGATTCGCAACGGCGGCGGCCAACAAGAAACACGGCGATTCGAACGACGCCCGCCGCTCAGGAGGTGGGAATTTATGGACAGTTGCTCAGCTCAATTTTGTGTGTGGCCCTGGGGTTGATGCTGCTTTTCCTTTGGCGCTTCAACGGACTGTGGTTTCTTTGGCCGCTGGCGATCCTTGCCAGCGGAGTGGTCCTCTTTGGAGTCTTGATGGCCCATTCGGCCATGACCAACGCGCGCGCATCACTCCGAGCCTCGCATCCGGCACGGCGCTTTCGCGCGGCGCAGGAAATAGGTTTCTGGTCGATTGTGTGCGTGGGAGGTTATGGAGTCTATTTGATCCTAACCGCGATTTGAACGGTCGACGCGCGTTTTCTGTCTACGCTCTGTGGTGAGTTATTGATGATAACCGGTCTCGACCTTTTGTTTCTGGAGGTAAACAATCTTGAAGAGTCGCTTGCGTTTTATCACCAGCAACTTGGATTTGAGATTGAGTCGCGGAACTTCAAAGCTGAGCCGCCGATTTCAACAATTCGCACCGGTTCACTGCGCATTACTCTCGTGCAGCAACTCGAGACGATGTTGAAACGCGGGCGCGGCGTGCATTTCGTGCTGGGCGTCGATGACGTTGACGAGTTTCATCGCCAGTTGAAAGCGAACGGAATCGCGTCGAGCGAGCCGGCGGATGAAGGCTGGGGCGGAAGGTTTGTGAGTTTGCAAGACCCGGACGGCTATCGTTTGTTTTTCGTGACGTGGACTTGAAAGCTGAGACTAGAGACTAGAGACTAGAGACTAGAGACTAGAGACTAGAGACTAGAGACTTGAAACTTGAAACCTGAAACTTGAAACTTGAAACCTGAAACTTGAAACTTGAAACCTGAAACTTGAAACTTACTCATCATGACCTACCAACATGTCGAGAATCTCCTGATCCGTTACCGAAACCAGGCCGTCAGCCTCAAGACGATCTCGGGCGGTGTTTACGAAGGCACGATTAGTGATGTGACGAACGACTATGTCGCGCTGAAAGTAAAAGACGCCGCCGGTGATGAAGATGTCGTGATCGTTCTGCTGCACAGCATTGAATCGATCATTCCTCGGTCCGCGCGATAAGACCGCGTCGGAAGCTCAGGCGTGATCGTCCCGACATCTTGATCGCTGCACCGGCGGCCCTTGTCACTGGCGGTCTCGTGATTTTCTCGCTTTGGGGTTATTCTCGCCTGGGAAACAAATCATGGATCGACCTCGGCCTGTTCGTCGCCGCCTTTGCTCCACAATATCTCGGCATGTTCGGACACATTTTTTGCAACTAGACATCTGCGTCAAACATTCCTTCATGCCGGGCAACCCAACCTAGGGCACTACCCTGACAACGGTAGTGCTCTGTTTCAGTGTTGCTAATTGGTGGCCCTCTGATTTGGTTCGCGGCTACGCTTAACACACCTATTCAACAGAGGTAATATAAAAGTATGAGCAAGATTAATAGCAATAAAAAGAAGTTGTCACCAGAACAACGTGACGAACTACTCAGAGCATTAAAAGCCCGTTTTGAGAAAAATATGAACCGCCATAAAGGTCTTGAATGGGCTAAAGTACAAGCAAAGCTGGAAGCTAATACTGAAAAACTGTGGTCACTCAATGAAATGGAAAGAACTGGCGGTGAACCGGATGTTGTTGGTCATGATAAAAAGACGGGCGAATACATTTTTTATGATTGTTCAGCGGAAAGTCCTAAAGGCCGAAGAAGTGTTTGTTACGACCGCGAAGCGCTGGAGTCAAGGAAAGAACACAAACCGGAAAATAGCGCTATTGATATGGCTGCTGGCATGGGCATTGAACTCTTGACGGAAGGACAATATCGGGAATTGCAGAAACTTGGAAATTTCGATACCAAAACATCGAGTTGGTTGAAAACACCTTCTGAGATTAGAAAACTCGGTGGTGCCATCTTTGCTGATTACCGCTACCGCAATGTCTTCGTGTATCACAACGGTGCGGAATCTTACTATGCCGCCAGGGCGTTCCGTGGCTCGCTAAGGGTCTGAATTTTGCACAGACAGCTAAATTTGAGCTTGAGCACGGATCACCTGAAAAAAGAAAGAAATTTTCGCAGATTTAGGTTCGAACCTCACCCTCAATTTCGGAAAACTCTTTGTAGTAATGGAAGAACCACAAGCTCGCGCCGCCGCACCAGACCAAGAATAGCAACACACTAACGGAGCACTACCCTGACAACAAAGCTCTCGCCAAATTGTTCCGGATTTGCTATGATGTTTCATCGATAACACACGGTTGCATATATGCGCTTCGTCGATAACCCACCCAATCCCTGGTTGACTCATTCGGTTGAATGGATCGGTGAGCCGCCCGCGGCCAAGATTGAAGTCTTCGAGGAGACTGAAACGCGTTCGATCATCAGCACTAATGACAGCCCCGATGTGGCCTTCGATCACTCAATAAATTGCTATCGCGGCTGCATACACGGCTGCACCTATTGTTTCAGCCGGCCGACCCATGAATACCTCGGCTACGGCGCGGGCACGGACTTCGAAAGAAAGATTGTCGTAAAGGTGCGCGCGCCCGAGTTACTGCGTAAGGAATTGATGAAGCCTTCATGGCAGGGCGATGAGATTGTTTTCTCATTTACTTCGGATCCTTACATTCCGCTGGAAGCGAACTACAAACTGACGCGGCGCTGTCTAGAAGTCTGCGCTGTCTTTCGCAACCCGGTCGGAATCGTCACCAAGTCCGCCCTGGTTCGACGCGACATCGATGTGCTGCAACAACTCGCCCGCGACGCCAGCGTAGGAGTTTATTTTTCTATTCCGTTTGCCGATTACGAAATCGCGCGGGCGCTGGAACCGTTTGCGCCTTCACCGGCGGCGCGTTTCGAGGCGATGAAAACCCTGGCCGAAGCCGGCATCGAGGTCGGGATCGGCATTGCTCCCACCATTCCCGGGTTGACCAGCGACATTCCCGAGCTCTTGCAGCGCGCGAAAGATTGTGGCGCGCAGAAGGCCTTCATCAACATGCTTCGTTTGCCGGGCAGTGTGGCTCCTTATTTCGAACAACGCTTGCGCGAAAAACTTCCCACCAAAGCCGGCCGCGTTCTGAATCGCATTCGCGACGCCCGCGGGGGCAAGCTGAACTCCAGCGTGTTCGGCGAGCGGATGCGCGGCAAAGGCCAATACTGGGAAGCGCAGGAGCAGCTCTTCAATGTTTTCTGCAAGCGACTCGGATTCAACGAGCATCGGGTCGGCAGCGAGCGCCACGCGAAACCAAAGACGTTTCGCCGGCCCACGGCGCAGGGCGCATTGTTTGGATGAAGAGCGCACCTAACGTGAAAGGTTTACCGTGCGCGTGCGCCGCGTTGACTCGCTTGATCGTACCTTCCTCGCAATTTCACGATTCTTTCCCTTCAATTGCCTAACCTTATCTCACATCTGGAAACCAGGCCCGATTAGCTACTATCTAAGTCCAGGGGTTGACTGAACCGACCCCTCAGGGGTACAAGGACTGTCACAGTCCGCCTTTTATGTTCATACCAGTTCGCGATCTTTGGTGGTTAGCCGCGGGCGGTGGCGCAAGCTACGGTGCGCGTTATATGAAGATGCGCATCGACGCCGCACGTGCAGCGCGCAGGCGCCGACGCATGCCCGACCCCACCGGCGAGTTACTTCGTCTCCAAACTTTGTACGGTTACAACCCGCACTCCCTGGTTAGTATCGCGCCGGGCGCTTCGCTCTGGTCGATTCCGGACATCGATGGAGCGATTATCTACGGGGAGTTTGGACGCGTCTGGCTCGCCGCCGGTGATCCGTTGGCGCCGGTCGAAGACATGGCTGAACTGGCGCGCGAGTTTTCCGCCTTTGCTAAGCGAAACGGTCGCGTGGTGGCGTTCGTGCCCACGACCGCTGAATTTGCGCGCATGGTTGCGCCGCGCGATTTTACGGCCGTCAAAGTCGGAGCTGCGCCTTATTTCGATCTAAAGAGTTGGGATCCGCGCGGCGACTCTGCCAAAAAGATTCGCGCGGGGGTGAACCAGGCGCGCCGCGCCGGCGTCACGGTCGAAGCGATTTCCGACGACATCACGGCACAGTTGAAGAAAGAGACGGCGCAACTTTGTCTGCACTGGCTCGGCAGTCGTCGCGCCGCGACGACCTTCGGATGGCTGGTGGCGCTCGATCCGTTCCTTCACCAGGAGCATAAAAAATATTTTGCCGCCCGCGTTAATGACAAGCTGGTGGGCTTTCTCGCCACCAGTCCCATTCCCGCGCGCAAAGGTTGGTATCTGGAAGACGTCCTGCGCGAACCTGACGCCCCGCAGGGCACTGCTACGCTGCTCGTTTTTGAAGCATTAACAAAGCTAAGGGAAGAAGGCGCCGCGCTGGCGACGCTGGGGACTTCGCCACTTGCCAGGGACGGTACGGACGACGTGCCGACAGAGCATCGCGTGGTCGCGCGCACTTTAGAGATGGCTTCGCACAGAATGGGCGCGTTCTATAATTTCGAAGGATTGCGCCGCTTCAAAGGAAAGTTTGTGCCGAGCTGGTGGGAAAGCGAATACGCGCTCGCGCAACGCGGCGTCGCCATGCCGCCGCGAGTCGCGTATGCAATCGTGCGCGCGTTGGTGCCAGGCGGTGTCCCTCAACTGCTCACGCGACAAGCCGCGCGAATGATTCGAAGCAGTAGCCCGGTCGTGATGAAGGGCCCAGTGGTTTATTCGAAGCAGTAGCCCGGTCGTGAGGGAGGCTCAATAGTTGATCGAGAAAATGTAACCAAATCGCTCACTCCTTCGTCTAAGCTTTCAGTAAGCCGTAAGCCCCCCAGTTAGTCGATCAGTTTTATCAATTGAGGCCTCGATTTTTCTCGACGTCTCTGTGGTGAATCTAAGTCTGCGCCTCTACGTGAAAAGATTGTCGTGATGAAAGTCACCGGCCGGCTCAAACGAGCATACATCGCTTCTCGCGTTGCGCATCAATATTCACAGGCGCTCTCGAAATTCGTAACCGTCGAAGGCGCGCGTCTTCATTTTGTGATCAAAGGCGCGGGTCGCGCTATCGTCCTGATCCATGGTAATCCGGGATCTTGCCAGGACTGGACGCGTTTGTATGGACCACTCTCTTCGCGCTATTGCGCGTTTGCTTTCGATCGTCCCGGGCACGGACACAGCGACCGGCCAAATCATCGCGACATTACCGTCGAAGTTCAGGCAACCTTACTGCATGCCGCTCTCAAAGAACTCAACGTCGAACATCCCATTCTGGTTGGGCATTCCTGGGGCGGCGCTTTAGCGCTCGCATACGCTTTGCAATTTCCCGACGACGTATCCGGCGCCGTGCTTCTGGCCCCTGCGGTATACGAGAGCGACGACGGCGTTTCGTTCGTCTCGAAGCTTCCCGCGGTGCCGATCATAGGCGATGTTATGAATTTTCTATTTACGCCGTTGATTGCGGCCTCAGTGGTAAGAGCGGACTTGAAGAAAGCATTCGCGCCCGATCAGGTGCCTAAGAACTATCTGAGATCGGTCCTCGCCGAATGGACTCGGCCGAGAAAGGTGAAGTGGTATTCGGTTGACGACGCGCTGCTCAATGTCAGTCTGCCGAAACTGACTCCGCAATACTCTGGAATTCGCGTGCCGATCGCCATCGTCACCGGCGATTCGGATTTGATCGTGCCGGCAAAAGAAAACTCTCATCGTTTGTATGAAGCCTTGCCCAAATCGCACTTGACCGTCCTGCCCGCCACCGGTCATCAGATTCCCTTCACGCGCCCGCAAGCGGTGATGGACGCAATCGATCACGTGGCAACCCTGACCACGGAACAACTGACTAGTGGCAGATGACTGTTGGCTCTCTTCTGCTTTTTGCTATTACCAACTATTCTTCTTGACTCCAACCTAAGCTTAGGCTTATTGTTCGACCGCTTTGCAAAGGACCGCGCTTCACCGTACTTAAGATCCTTAGCATCCTGATACCGGCCTAATTCTTCGCAAAACCCTAGCGATCGGAAAGGAAAATTATGTCGAATCGCAAACCTTGGCCCCTTGAAAAATTGATGCAGGAACTTCATGAGCGATATCGGAAAGAAGACCTCGATGAGTACTGGGAGCAAGAGCGGGGTTCGATAGCGGTAGCGCTGAAAAGTATTTCAGATCATTTACCAGCTGGTCGGTTTTTTCCGGAAGAGGCTTTGGGTGTTGGCGGCTCTGGAGTTGTGTTGCGGCTTAAGGATCAGATGTTTCCAAATGTGGATAAAGCATTGAAATTTCCAAGACCGGTACCGGGCAAGGTTAAGTTGGTTCGTGAAATGTTACAGAAAGAAATATCTTTCTTAGCAGAGTTACGACACCCTGGTATCGTCGGCATAAACTATTATTCAACCATTCAAAATATTAAGAATTACCAAACGTTACCGTATTATTTAATGGAATTTGTCGACGGGCTAGCTTCTAAGAAATTTGTTAAGGATCCTAAGGTTACTGAGAGAAGGTTCATGAAACTCGTTCGTGAAGCGTGCGCAATTCTTGCCTATCTTCACACCGCTCCAACAAGTTTCGCACATCTGGACATCAAGCCTGACAACGTTTTGATTAGCGCTGATGGACGTCCCATCTTAATTGATTTGGGAACTTGCAAGCGGTTGAGATCGGAAGATGGTCTTACTACGGTTGCCTGTACACGCTCGTATGCCCATCCAGAACTCATGCGCCAACTGGTTGACGATCCATCAGATGAGAATAGAGCAAAAGGTGAACTCAAGCGCTCTGAAATAAATCCTCTATGGGACTTGTGGGCATTCGGATTAACACTGCTCGACTGGCTCGGCGTAGATTTCGGAGACGGGCAAGTTCGAGATGAAGGGATTTACCACCGGTTATCCACATACACGCGAAAATACTATCTGCTTCTCGCTGCGCGGCTTGTGAATTATCGGATTCCGGCGTGGCTTGCCGACAGAATCCGACTATCTGGTGACTTTATCAAAGAATTTACAATACCTTCTGCGATGGAACTCTCGGACATTCTTGGGCGATTAGATGGGACTGAGAATCCGCTTTGGCAAGTCTTAGAGGTGGGACTCAAACCGACCAGATCAATCCAGGCTTCACCTAACAATCACGTGCCCTACACTAACGCGCTTTCGAAAGTCCTTAATAACAGACTATATCAACGCCTGAACAGCGTGACGCAACTTGGTTTTGTCTCACAGGTTTACCCAGGAGCAAAACATTCAAGAAGAGAGCATAGTCTTGGCACCTATGCCAACACTGCGAGGATAGTGAGAGCTCTATATGATGATCCGTACTCACCGCTATTTAGACAAATCGTAACAGAAGAAGATTGCCGTGCTGTACTCTTGGCAGCATTAATTCATGATATTGGACATTTTCCTTTAGGGCACGAGTTGGAAGAAATTGACAAGAAAATATTTAGTCATGCTGAGTTAACTCAGGCCATGATCAAGGGAGAGTGGAGGAAGAAAAAGAAGGGAGCGCAAACAGTCAAATTCCATTCACTTGAAGAGGTCTTCAAAGCTTGGCAGACGAGTGCGGAACGCGTCTCGGCTATTCTGTCAGCTAAACCATCTGATCCCTCGTCAAAGAAAAGGGATAAACTTCTGAGGTCTTTCTTCAGCGGACCAGTAGACGCAGACAAGTTGGATTATCTCTTACGCGATGCTCGCGCTACAGATGTTCCATATCCATTCGGTATAGACGTTGATAGATTATTCCGGTGCATGACGACGATTGTTGTGGATCGAATCGCTGGTGGCGAGAAGGATGTACCCACAATAGGTGTCCATGCAAAGGGTAAAGTAGCCGCTGAATTTCTGACTCTCGCCCGGTACGCAATGTTCTCACAGGTATATTGGCATCACACAGTGAGAGCGCAAAAGGCGATGCTTTTTCGCGCGGTGGAAGCCCTACTCGCGCCGCTGGCAACTGATATGGCAATAGCGCAGTTCAAGACTGATTTCGTAGCCATGGTCTCCTCTCTGCCGGAAAGCATGTACCAAGAACGCGCGCGACTGTTATTTCCACAACAACAGACCTCTGATATTGAATTGAGTTCGATAGAGACCAGCACTGACTTGTCGCCAACTGATGCCGCAGTACTCAGCTGGTTTAGGGACAGATTACACCGTCAACAGCATGTCAATGCGGGATTGATTGATGCAATACTTGAACGAAAGTTATTCAAGAGACTTTGGGTCGTGAGTTATGAAATGGAGCCGGATGTCTGGAAAAGGATTATTGATTATTGGGATCGGTTGGATCGAGCTAGTAGACACCAAGTTTCTTTAGAACTTGAACGCAAGATTTCGAAACGATTAACACCTGAACGAACTGCTACAGTCACTCTGTTAAGAGCAACCGAAGCGAAGGATTTGGTCGATCAGTACACTGCCGGTGAGATCCCATGGTTGTTAATTGACATACCCGGTAACCGACCCGGAGCGGACGTAGGACTTTTTTCCGTTCAAGAAGGACAGCGCCGTAAGATGCGTAAGGACGATCGCGTAGTTTGGAGATCTACAACCGTCGAGTGTATGGGACAACTACGCACAGAACCTCAGGCAGACGGCGGGGAAAATAAGGGTATTCTGTCAGCCCACATTGGTTGACACGATCGAGGCTTCGATACCATGGGAGACAGGTATCGAAACCCTTGAAGAAGTCTTGGCACAGGCAGTCGCATAAACGAGAATCCTAGGGCTTCGTGACTCCAAGTGGTTTAGGGCTGTCACAGCAACGAGGCTCCTGACAAATTACCTATACTTCTCTTATAATCATCCATACCAGAACAATCTATAGCAGGAGGCTCGATGATGCTGATCAGAGATGTCATTCGTGACCGTGAGCCTTACTCGATGAAAGCTTCGGCGTCCGTCATGGAAGCGGCGGAGTTCATGGCCCAGAGAAGGATTGGCGCCGTCTGCGTGCTCGACGAAGAAGGGAAGTTGATTGGCGTCTTTTCTGAGCGCGACCTGCTGAACCGCGTCGTCGTGCACAAGAGAGATCCTGAAACAATGCAGCTCGGCGAAGTGACCAGCCCTTTGCGCGCGGTGATCCGCTGCGACGAGACTCCGCATCAGGCCCTGGAACGAATGGAGCAGATTGGCAGCCGCCACTTGCCGGTGCTTGATGGAGAGAAGTGGGTGGGCATGCTTTCAATGCGCGACCTTTTGCGAGTTGAATTGAGTGAGCAAGGCGACGAGTTGAAGCTGCTTCATGAATATATACAACAGTAGGCAGGATCCGGGAGACGGGAGCCGGGAGACAGGGGACGGGAGGTAGAAGCCAAAACGCAGGCGGCGAAGGCCAGAAATCATTTTCCATTTTTCATCGCCCATTTATCACTCACCTCGTCGGCCCTATTCTGAAATGACAAATGGAAAATCATAGATGGAAAATGACTCGCCAAACTATCTCTCGCCCTTGGAGGGAATTTCTTTGGCAGACCCCCGTCTAACAGGTATGAGTAAAATGATTGTTGCGGGACTTAGCTTGGTAACATTAATTGCCCTGGCGTGCTCGCGTCCACCCCCGGGCCGAGGCGCGGGAGAAGTTGAAACTTCATCGCAATCGCAAACCAGCTTCAAAGTTGAAACAGTCGTCGCTAATTTGCAGGTGCCCTGGTCGATCGTTTGGACGCCGGACGGGCGCATGATTTTTACCGAGCGTCCGGGCCGCGTCCGCGTCTATGAGAATGGAAAGTTGAAACCAGAACCTTTGTTTACAGTCCCTGATGTCGAACCTAGAGGCGAAAGCGGATTGATGAGCGTCGTGCTGCATCCGCAGTTTGCTTCAAATCATCTCCTCTATCTTTCATATGCGTATAACGGAGGCAACGGCCAACGCGTGCGGGTCGCGCGTTATCGCGAAACGCCGAGCGGCTTTACCGATCGCAAAGTGATCGTCGACGATATTCCGGCGACATACCTGCACGCGGGATGCCGTCTGCGTTTTGGGCCGGACGGGAAACTCTACATTACGACCGGGGACGCGACGCAACGCGAGCTGGCGCAACAACTCGATTCGCTGGCCGGCAAAACTCTGCGTCTGAACGACGACGGCACCGTGCCGAACGACAATCCTTTCGTCGGACAGGCGAACGCGCGGCCTGAGATTTGGACTTATGGAAATCGTAATGGGCAAGGAATTGATTTTCAGCCGGGCACAAATCTTTTGTTCGAGACTGAACATGGACCAAGCGGATTCGACGGCCCCGGCGGCGGCGACGAAGTCAATATCCTCGAGCGCGGAAAGAATTACGGCTGGCCCGTGATTCATCATCGCGCGACTCAGGCCGGCATGGAATCGCCGCTGTTGGAATACACGCCAGCATGCGCGCCCGCGAGCGGCATGTTTTATCGTGGTTCTGCGTTTGCAAACTTTCGCAATAATTTTTTCTTTGGCTGCCTGGTTGGTACTCGAATCATCAGAGTGTTACTGGACGGTCGCCGCGTGATTAGTCAGGAAAATCTTCTGGAGAAGAAATACGGCCGCATCAGAGACATCGCCGAAGGGCCCGATGGATTTATTTATTTTTCAACATCTAATCGCGATGGACGCGGTTCGCCGGCGAGCGATGATGATCGGATACTGAGGTTAGTGCCGGTTAAGTGAATGGAGCCCTCCCTCACGGTCGGGCTACTGCCCCGAAATCGCGATGGGCGCGGTTCGCCGGCGAGCGATGATGATCGGTCACCGGCGATGATGATAGGATATTGAGACTAGTACCGATTAAATGAAAAGAAGCGTCGTATTCGGTCGTTTGATTTTTGCGGTGCTCGTCGTTAGCGCCGCCCTGTTAGCTACTTCCAGGAAACCGGCGCAGACTTATCCGCCGCGCCCGCAGCCGTATGAGATCGTTAGTCCGCCTCCCGCTAGAAATGCCGTCTATGCGCGGAGATTTCCCGGCGCCGATATTTCAGAAAAGATAAATGCGGCGGATGCATTTCTGGGTAACAGGGCGGGCGAGATTGTAGCCGAAGGAGGCGGCACAATCGGAACGCAGATCGTGATCGGTTCGGGCCACACTCTGCGCCTGCGCGAAGGTACCTACGCACCCAGCACAGCCACGGTCCCGATCCTGCTCAAATCAGGCGCAAAGCTGATTGGGGACGGCTGGTCAAAAACGATCATTCTGGAAACGACGGCCCCGAACCAATGGGGCATCGTCAATGCCTACGGCTTTAATCATAACCAACTAAATATCGACAACAATATCGAGATTCGGAATTGTCAGTTCCGCGGTGTTCCAAAGGCCTTCAACAGCGCCCCGCCGGCCGTGATCGTTGGTAATTGCCACAATTGTCTGATCGATGGAAACTTCATCAACGGTACTCACTCAATCGGAGTTCAGGTGGGGGCGCAATCCGCGGCAATTGTTTATGCCGATCACTGTGTGGTCAGCAATAATTATTTCCGGCGGGTCGCGTCGCAAAATCTGGCTATGGTCAACGGAAAGAACATTACTTTCGCGCACAACTTGTTTCTCGATCCTTCCCAGGCGGGCGGGCCCTTCGTGGCCGTGATTGACGTCGAGGCGAATATTTGCCCGGGTGACGCCGCGGATAATATTCAGATTCTCGATAACTATCTGGACGTGCGCGAAGCGGATCAAAATCAGTCTATCGGGTTCATGGCTTATCAGCCCTGTGACGAGCCCGGATCAGGACGCATCACGGGAAATATCATGATTGCCGGCGAGCCCAAGTATGTTTCGTTCGGCATTCAACTGAGCCCGCGCGCGCACGATCTGGAGACCGATCACAATTACATCAAAGGCGCGGCCAACGTAGCCTTAATCCTCACTGGGTTGCGGTTGAATGTTCACGACAACGTAATCGTGGATTCCGGAGGCGGAGGCAGCGTCGCGATCCATGTCGACACTGCCTTTGACAGCAAGCTGACGGGTAATACGATCGTCAATCCGATCTACGGAATTTCGCAGATCGCCGAACGTTATGGCAGCGACCGGAATGTTTTTGCCGGCAACTATGTGGGTTCTGTTCAAGTCCTGGGAAGATCTTCAAGATTGATCTCGAATCACAATCAGCCGGTACCAGTGCCGCCTCGCCCGAGGTGGTCGTCGGCGCCGCAGAAAACTCGCTAACTCTTTCTAAACTTTTTGCGCCAGCACGGCGGTCTTGCTCCAGCCGATTGTTTGAAAGCGCGGGAAGTGATAGTGACTGACGACCTGGAAATAGCGATCGGTGGTTTCGGCGACTTCATGAGGCGTGTGGGCCTTGAACCGAAAAAGCATTTCGAGAATGGTCGTCAAGGGTGAGGGCCTCATTGGTAAATGCAGCAGGTGGCCACCCCGGGAAATCACGCGCGCCAGCTCGTTGAAACCTTCATCCAGCGGCACATACTCCAGCACTCCGCTGGTGACTACTAAATCGAAAGTCTCGTCGGCGAAGGGCAGAGCGAGCACGTTGCCCCGGGTAAAGCGAACGGGTTGCCGGCGCGGATTGTTCTTGCTGACGTATTTTTTTGCGGTAACCATTGAAGAAGCGGAAAGGTCGAAGGCTGTGATTTCTGTTTTTACCTTCAGCGTTCGCAACAACGCCAGCGTCAGCGTTCCGGTGCCGCAGCCTGCGTCGAGAACCTTCGCGCCTGGAAATACCGGTAGCGGATGAGCTTCAAAATACTGATCCAGAGAACGGCCGTAGCCGTTGAACTTGAACGTCAGATCATAAAACCGTGCGATGCGATCGTAGAATGAGCCCGTGCGAGAGTCATCCTTGGTCGCTGTCAGTACGTATTCCGCCATTTATTCCTCGCGTGGTTTCAATCCGCGATTTTCAGAGCCGATTTCGCTTCAAGTGCATGTGAAAAAAGGCTGCGCCATTCTATCCTGCCGGAGCGCAATTACTCAAACGAAATAGAAGAGATTTCCGTTCGCCCTTCGGTCAGCTTTTTCGTTGAGCGCCGGTCGCACCCGCAAGAAAAGCCGCCTGGCCGCGTTCACACTCCGGAAACCTTGAATTTTGGCCAAAGGAGAACTTAATTCATGAAAAAGCTTGTGAGGCCGGCCAGTCTGGTAATGGCTCTGCTTAGTCTGGGCGCGGTCCTGGTGGTTTGCTCGCATGGAAATAGCAGCGCCTTCGGCGGTCAGAAGGGCCGGCCAGAGCCTGAGGACGTTTACCCGTTGCCACGAGTGATTGACGACGCCTTCCAGGTTGAGGTCCTGGTTGATGGGCATCGAGTGCCGGAATATGCCGCTCGAGGAAGGCGCTACATCGAAGCCCTCGAGGGAGCTGAGTATCAGGTTCGCATTCATAATCCGCTGTCAGTGCGGGTGGCCGTCGCGCTATCGGTTGATGGATTGAATACGATTGACGCCCGGCATACCAGCGCCTGGGATGCGCATAAGTGGGTGATTGAACCTTATGGCACGATTGAAATTGGCGGATGGCAAATGAGTTCCACTCGCGCACGCCACTTCTATTTCACAACCGAGCGCGATTCCTACGCAGCCAGGTTGGGACAGGCGCAGAACCTCGGACTAATCTCGGCCGTCTTCTTTCGCGAGCGCGCGCCAATTGTGGTGACGCCGGTCACGCCCGGTCCACCGCGCCCGCGTTATGAAGACAACGATCGCGCTCGAATCCCGGAATCAGGTTCAGCAGGGGAATCCTCGGCCCGAGCAGATTCGAAGCAAAGCGCTCCCAAATCCCGAGGCGCGAATTCCTATCCGGCGCCGCCCGACGAGGAGTCAGCGGCGACCGGCATTGGCCGTTCAGTTCGCAACGACGTGCAGTGGATCAAAATGGATCTGGACTCGCGTCCGGTGAGCGACGTAACGATTCGCTATGAATATCGTGCTGGTCTGGTGAAACTGGGAATCATTCCTCGCCAGTATCCGCGGCCGGAGGTGATCGATCGACGCGAGCGGGCCCGCGGCTTTGAACCGAATTACTGTCCCGAGCCGAAGTGAAGTCAGCGTCGCTTCAGATCGGCAGTGTAGAGCTGTTGATAAGCGTGATAGTTGGCCATAACTTTGAACACGTAGTTCTTGCTTTCGGTAAAGCCGATATCGGCAGTGAACACGCCGGCATCGCGCTGTTTTGATCGTACGAGCCAGCGCGCAACGTTGTCTTCGCCGCCATTGTAACTGGCGGCGACGGCCTCCGGTAGATTCGCGAACATGCGGCTAAGCTGAGAAAGATATTCGCATCCAATCGCAATCGAAACGCTCGGCTGATAGAGCGATTCCTCGTTGAGGTGAGTAATGCCGGCGCGCTGCGCATACCGTTCGGCGGCGTCGATTGTCAACTGCAACAGGCCGCGCGCGGCTGACGGCGATCTGGCTTGCGGCTTAAACCGACTCTCCTCTCTCATCACGGCCAAAACCAGACGCGGATCCAACGCGCGGGTCCTGGTTCCCTCAAGAATTTGTAAGCGGTACGGCGCCGGAAAATCTCCCGCCGAGGTAGTGATCTGATCGCGAGCGTGCTGCGTGCGCGTCGCAACTTGCTGCCCAGCTTCCGCGTCAGACATTGACGCGAGTTTCTGCGTGGCCAGCCAGCCATAGTAAGAATCGAAGTTAGCCGGAATCGAGAGATAAGCTCGAATTGCGTCCCGCTGACGGCCTGCTCGGTCCAGGCAGTAAGCCTTGAGGTATTGGATTTCATCGGGCGTAGTGCTGACGCCTTTCGTGAACGGCTTACTGAGCAATTCGTCGGCAGTTTGCAGCGCCCTGTCCCAATCGTTGTTGGCGAGCTCCAGGCGCAGCAAAGCGAAGATCGCGTTCGTGTCCGTGGGAGTTCCGGCGAACCTTTGTCGCGTGCGGTTAACCCAGTCGATGGCTTCAGCGGTACGGCCCGCTTCGCGATAGCAATCGATGACATTCAAGTGCGCCGTGTCAATTCGCTCTCCATCCGGATACTTGGCAATATACTCACGATATCGATCGGCGGCCTCCAGCGATCGGCTCATCCGCAGCAGCGAAGAGCCGGCGAAATTCAAACCTTCGCGACCTTCCCTGGTTTGCGGATATTGGCGCGCGAGTCTTTCATAAGTTTGATAGGCATCTTCGTAACGCCGCTCCTGAAAATAAGAACGCGCCATCCCAAACAGAGCGCCCGGCACGCTCGGATCGTTTGGGTAGTCGTTGATGAGAGCCTGCCAGTGCTCGCGCGCTCCGGCGAATACCCGATTGAACATATAAACACTCGCGCGGCGCATATGATCAGCCGCGGGCATCGACGCCAGCTTTCCATTTGCTCCGCGTGAAGCTTTGTCGGCACGCCTCACTTCGTTAAGCGCGGCATCGCCTCCTTGGGCGCGCGCGGGACAAAGCAACGTGATGACGAACAGAAAAGAAACGAGTCCCCAAATTGGCCGTTGCGATTGCCGAGTCATGCGCTGACTTCCTCTTCGATGATCTCGTAACTGGTAACTATTTTCGCGCCAGTGCGCAGGGTTGCCGCTACACTACAGTACTTCGTATCGGAAAGCTCGATCGCCCTGGCCACGGCTTGCTCGGAAACGTTGTAGCCACGCACGATGTGCTTCACGTTCAGCTGTGTATAGCTGCGGGGAAACTCTGCGCGCCGCTCTCCCGCCACTTCGATGCTATAGCCGGTAACTTGCTGCCGCTTCTTTTTCAAAATCGAAATTACATCCACGCCGGTGCAGCTTCCCAACGCCAGCAATACGAGTTCCATCGGTGTTGCCGCGCTGGCCCGCTCAGAATCGGTCTCAATTGCCTGCGCGTGGCCAGACGGCGTCACGCCTATGAAGAAATCGTTTCCAGCGAAATGTATTGTTGCCTTCGTTTCCTTCTGCCCCATTTTGTGCTCCGCAAGAAGATCGCAATCTCGTCAGAAGAATAACACGCAGCTTTCGAAAGCTTGATGAGCGACGATGCAAGGCCAAAGATTACGCAACATAAAGCGCGTTATCCCGCGGCACCCAACGCTGAGTAGGAGCTGGGTGGATGAAGATCGCGCCGGCGATTCTTCAAAAGCTCGGGCGAGTCGAATTATGGCTTGGAATTTGCATTTGCAGTTTTGACACTCCTTGCTCTCCAGACAACTATGGGATGAACGCATTCATATTACGAATCATGGAATCAGCAAGACGCTAAGAACTGGAGGATAGAAATGAAAATCAAACTCTTGTACGCAACGGTTACACTGGCGGCGCTGACTGCATTTGCTTCGGTCAGCCAAGGGCAGGTGCGCCCCTACCGCGGTAGTTATCAGTCTGTGCGGCAAACCATAATCAGAATCGAAAGCCGCACGGACGCCCTTCGCAATAGTCTGCAAAATGCGTTGAATCGTCGCGGGACAACGGTGGGTCGCACCGATGATCCTTTCCTGTTCGTCAGCGATTTCGCCGAATCGGTACGCAGACTTCACGATCGTTTCAACCGTCGCATTTCTACGACGGCTGATGCGCAGGAAGTCTTGAATCGCGCGACGCGCATTGACGACTTTATGCGGCGTTATCCGCTCGACGCGGAAACCCAAAATAATTGGTCGAGTATGCGCGTCGATCTCAATCAACTTGCCGGCGCATACTCAATTTCGTGGAGCCAATCGGGGACCATTTACCCGCCGTATGGAAATCCGCCATACGGAAATCCGCCATACGGAAATCGTTTTGGCAACCGGTTGACCGGAACGTATAGGCTGGATGTTTCCAGCAGCGACGATCCGCACAACATGGCCGACCGGGCTACTCGCAACCTGCCCTGGGACCAGCGCCAGCGCGCTCAGGATTCGTTGAACCGCAGGCTCGAAGCTCCCGATCAAATTGCCATCGACGTGCGCGGTCGCACCGTGACGATTGCGTCGTCAAAGGCGGCCCAAATTACGTTTGACGCCGACGGCCAGGATCGAATCGAAACGAATGCTGCCGGCCGCGCGATTCACGCGCGCGCAACGCTGACGGGTCAGCAATTGACCGTGAGTTCGACCGGCGATACCGGCAATGACTTTAGCGTGACGTTCGATTCGATTGACAATGGGCAGCGCCTGAACGTGACGCGAAGCGTCTATGTTCAGGGATTGAGCCGGCCGATTATTGTGCGCAGCACTTACGAAAAGACCGACAGCGTTGCGCGCTTCGACATCTTCAATAACAACCAGCCCTATCCCGGCCAGACTTATCCCGGTACGACTGGTAGTTTCATAGTGCCCGACGGGACGACCGTCATTGGTACTATGGATAATCTGATTTCAACCCGAACGGCCAACGTCGGCGACCGGTTCACTATGAGAGTAAGCCAGCCGATTGAATTCGAAGGGGCGACGATCGAAGGCCACATTTCGAATGTTCAGCGCAGCGGTCGTCTGACCGGGCGTTCCGTGATGACGCTCGACTTTGACAACATTCGCCTGCGCGATGGTCGCAGCTATCAGTTCGCTGGTTTGGTTCAGGGTGTTCGGACGGTCAACGGTGAAACAGTTCGCGTTGATACCGAAGGCACCGTGCGCGATGAAAGTCAAACCAAAAAGACTGAAGAGCGCGCCGCTATTGGAACTGCCGTAGGCGCGATCATCGGGGCCATCGCCGGTGGCGGCAAGGGCGCCGCGATCGGCGCGATCATCGGAGCCGGAGGCGGTGCTGGTTCAGTGTATGTCCAGGGCCGCAATGATTTGGATCTCGATCGCGGGACCGAGATCACAATTCGCGCGGGCGCTCCCGCCTATGCAACGCCCAGATAGACCACAGATACTGGCCGTTTAGGGGAAGACTCACTTTCGAGGAAATGTTAATTTTGGCGGCGACGAAAGTTGCCGCCATTTTTGTCCCTGGAGCAGCGCTCTCGATAGAAACGCAGATTGCGCGTTCAACCTCTCAGTTGCGTACAGCCTCGTCTCGCAATTCGCGCTGGGCGTCTTCGAGCAGTCGCTGCTGCTCGCGCGTTGTTTCCAGCCCCAACGGGACGTTTCGTTGCCCTTCGTCAAGTCGCTGCAACATGTAACTTGTTTCGGACCAACTGGCCCCGCGACTCGCCGCTGCTTCGATCATTTGCAAACGCGTCTGCGCCTCGTCGAGTCTTGATGACCCTTCACGTTTGACCGTTGTGAGTCGCGCCTGATCGCGCCGCAAGTCTTCCAACAAAGCCGCCGTCTCTGCGCCGCGCAGATAACTCGCCCGATTGCTCCGGCGTTCCACTTCCAGCAAATCTCGGCGCGCGCTGGCAATCACTCGAGACGCATTCAAGCGCAGCGCCAGCGTTTCACGATAAGCGTCGGCAAGCAGCGGCTGCTTCCGATCCATTTCTTTGAGAGCGCGCCGCTCGTTGGTAGTCAGCTCTGATCGAAACCAGTCGACTTCATCCGCGGTGATGCCGTCCAGCGCCAAACGCTCGCGCACTCGTTTGGTCCAGCCGCGCCGATAGAACAGCAACACGATCGTCGTGATAATCGCGGCCACTAAAGCAAACGGAAACAGAGTAATTGCCAGCAGCAGAAAAGCAGCGTTTCCCAGAGAGAGAAAGTAAATCAGTGAAGCCACGAGCGAAGGTCCAACCGAGATGACGGGCAAGGCAAGCCATGGCGTCCAGCGCAAAATATCGGCCATCCTCTGGTCGCGAGAAGTCAGTCTGCCCGGTTGATCCGTTCTTTTCGTGAGACCTTTGGTCATACGGCTTTTCGCTATCTATTGCGCGCTGTCAGATCGAAACATTGATTACGTTAGCGGCCTGTCGATTGTTCTTAATCCGCCGAAAATCATACTCTGGGCTTTGATAGTTAGCCACCAAGTCACGCTCTCAGGCCAAGGCGCAAAGACGCAAAGGGACGGCGAACTTTGGCCTCAGCCTTTTTTCGCAGGCTTGTGAACCGCGGCCAAGACGCAAAGCTGCAAAGATGCATCAAACAACCGTAACTGCAACTGCCATGACGAGGCAATGGTTGAGCTTGGCTTTGGCGAGCGCTCGCATATAATATCTTCGGCAACTATAGAACACGATTGCCTGCTGAAAATTAATGAGCAAGAGCGGCCTAGTCTTAAAAAGTCGCGGTTTCATCATCGTATTCGCGCTGGTGGCGATCGGTTGTTCAATCGTCTTTGGCCAGGATCGCGGCGACAGCGAAACGCGTCGTGCCCAAAAACGCGGCCAGGTCCGGCCCGTCACAATACCCGTGACGATTCGCCGACGGGATCCAAAATCCGAGAGAGAAATTTCCGTTGATTTCATCGTCCGTGAAGACGGCGAGATGCAGGACGTCCTTTCCATTCGCAGGCCGAACGAAACACCATTAACGCTCGCGGTTTTGATGCAGGATGATTTGGTGTCGTCAGTGTCGAACGAGACAAGAGGAATTGCGGATTTTGTTCGCCGGCAGCCGTTGGGGACTCGCGCGATGGTTGGTTATATACGCGCGGGCTCGCTCGAAGTGAGACGAAAATTCACCGGCGATCTCGAGAAGGCCGCAGATTCAGTTCGCCCCCCTCTGGGTATAGCGAGCGCTGCTCCCTTCAATCCTTACGTCGAAATAATTGAGGCCCTCAAGCGGTTTGATTCGCAGCCGGCCGGACGGCGATCGATATTGGTCGTCTCAGACGGTCTGGACGTCGCGCGCGGATTTGATAGTGCGTCTCCGTCACAAAGTTTGGACCTGCAACGCGCGATTAAGGAAGCTCAGCGACGCGGAGTCGCGATTTACTCTATCTATGCACCCGCCGTTTCAACCGCCGCCGGCAATAATCAGGTGCTGGTCTCGTACGCACAGAGCTCGCTGGAACAACTTTCGAACGAAACGGGCGGACACGCTTACTTTCAAGGAACCGGCGCGCCCATCAGTTTCGATCGCTTCCTGAGTGAGATAGACACTTCCTTCAGCCGCCAGCTTGCGGTGACCTACTTATCGACGCATGTCAACAAAGGCTTTCATCGCCTCGAAGTCAAATCACAGGATCGCAGCATTGAGCTGCGTCATCCGGCGGGCTATCCGCGTTGAGTTAACCAATCTTTTTTTGCAGTTCGGCTTGTCGTTGGCGCATCTCGCGGATTTGACTGCGCAGATCCATGAGGTGGAGATCGATCATCAAGCGGAAATCTGTGTTCAGCCGGAAGCCCTGTTCGAAATCTCGCTCGGCCTCATCGTCCCGGCCTTGTGTTTGATGCGCAAGCGCGCGCTCCACATAGGCGAGCGGATTTCGTGAATCCAAAGCAATGCTCTGATCAAAGTCCGCGATCGCAGCACTGGCATTGCCTTGGATGAGCAATGCGCGGCCGCGCTTCAGGTAGGCATTGGCATCCCGCGGATCGATTTTAATACTACGATCAAAGTCGGCCAGCGCGCCGTCCAGATCCAGTTGGCTTAGTCGAAGCTCGCCGCGATTGACATGTGCGCGAGCAATGTCGTGATTATTAGCGGCCAAGGCCGGATCAAGAATCAAGGCGCCTTCATAGTCGGCAATGGCGCCGTCCAGATCGTGCTTTTTCTGGCGCGCCCGTCCTCGGTCGAGATAAGCCTCCGCGGATTTCGGATCAACTTCCAGCGCGCGATTGTAATCGGCGATGGCTCCGTCAACGTCACCCTTGCTGAAGCGGGTTAGGCCATGTCTGAGATATTTTTTTGCGGAGCGGCCATGCTGGGCCGCGGCGTTCGAGGAGAAGAGTAGGGCGACAGGAAATATAAGCCATAAGGATCTTTTCATGCCTGCCTCCTGGAGGGCGCGCTGTGTAATTTGTGTTTACTGCACAGTGGCCGGCAACAGCGACCCACGTCTATCGGTCGCGATCGCAAAGCCCTCAGCGATCTTTCCGATCATTCCGTGAAAGTGAATGTCCGTTCCTGACAATACTAGGAGCACGTCGCCGGCATGATAGCGCGGGTCGGCCAGCGCAAAACGGACCACCGTAGCCTGGCCGTTTTCCTGCTCGACAGTTTCGAACGCGAAACTATCGGCGTCTACCAGATATGTCTGTGCGTGAGTGGCTGTTCGTTGCGGGTCCGGCATGGATGCTTTGTTACTCCTGGGGCGGCTAGTCGGACTTGAACCGACGACCTCCTGATCCACAGTCAGGCGTTCTAACCAACTGAACTATAGCCGCCAGAAAAGACCTTCTAAATTAGTTCAAATGATCCTCGTTGGTAAACTGATTGTTTACACTACTCAACCGATTAGTTCAAGTTGGATACCGCGTTTTTGCTTCGGACTCCGCAATTCCAGCATGCTGAGTCAGGGAGCCAGCGGTGCCGCATTTACTCTGGAAAGTTTCGCCGGCTTGAAGTATGCTGCGCGGGCCCTTTCAAGATTTTTTTCCGGAGTACGCTATGAAAATAAAAGCCTGCTGCGAAAGACTAATAACTCTTGTTCTGACCAGCTTCGTCGCTTTGACTATCTGCCAATTCTCAGGGCAGGTTGCAGCGCAGAAGACCGATAAACCCAAAACGTCACATGCCGCGCCGGCTTCGGTGGCTGATAAGAAAAGCGCGACGCGCGTTTCGGCGTTACCGATCAATGCTGAGTACAGCGCGAAAATCAAAGAGTATACGACGCAGTCTTACTTCAGCACCGAGCTGGTTGATTACCTGCCGGCGTCGGACAGAGTTCCTTCGCCGGATAAGGCGCCAAATCTCAGAGAGAAGTTTGACGTGATTGTTTTTCCACCCGTCGGTGGCTCGGCTCAGTCGATTGTTAATGGGATTCCGATGCGTGGTGCAGCGATTCCGTGGAAGGCCTCGGAGCAGATGACGGACGAGCAGCGGCTGCAGCAAGGACCATTCTTCACACCTCCTGCTCTGAGGCCGCGGGTGGTTCTCCGATTTGCAGCCGATGAAAAGAGCTTGTTAATAAGTGGGATGCTTGCGGGCGGCTCAGAGCTTGCAAACGCGCCTGCAGTTGTAGACGTCCCAGTGGGGAAGGGACACATAGTGATATTCGCAAGTAATCCCTTGTGGCGGCATCAAACACAGGGCAGTTTTTTCCTCCTGTTCAATGCAGCGCTGAATTATGATCACCTGAATGTTGGAAGAGAGCGCCCTGCGAACAACGGGGGTAGTGCAAAGACCGACGACGATAACTAGAACACTCAGGTTGGTGCCCCCGGCAGGACTCGAACCTGCGGCCCTCTGCTTAGAAGGCAGATGCTCTATCCGCTGAGCTACGGGGGCCCTTCGGGTTGCGGATGTTAGCACGCACCCAGTCGGTGCTCAATTTCGCTGAGCCGACATTAAAAAACGCCGCCGGTAGGTAGTGACACCGGCGGCTATTACTCTTGCGGAAATATTGGTTAGGCGGCGCGGGTTATCTCGGCAGCCTCTGCAAAAACTCGCCGTCCATTGAGCGCATCATCAATTATTTCTCTAACGGCGGAAATGTCCGGATTTACATCCATTCGATCGCACGCGCCAAGGTGGCGAACAATACCCTCGGTCGCGATCTCCATTGCCGGACCGGTCAACTTGGAAAAGCGCCGGGCTTGTATGTGGTCAATTCTTTGAAGCCGCGCAGTCAGCGGCAAATGCATATCAAGATTCACGATTAACCTCTATTAAGTGTAATGATTTCAATTTAACGATCTTAGATGCATTACTGAACTCGCAGGATGCAACTTCCTTGTCTTTGCGCAAGGATTTCGCAAAAAGAAGGGCCACCCCAAGTACGGTACGCAAAAATTGCTGCTCAGCGAAACTGTGGATTCTAGCATGAAGTGCCTGGGATTACCAGTGTTTCCTGCGCGAAAACCATCGAACGCCAGCGGGCGGCTCGGCATCACGCCTAAACTGCTTGTTAAATAGGGTTATGGTTGCTGAGAAGCAGGGCTTTAGGAAGAATTACAGACAGGAATACGGCGCCGGTTCTTAAGGCAGAGACACTACCCCGGCGCCTTGTTCTTCGCGGAAAACGTAGCGGTCCAACTCGTCTGGACGGTTACTTTTTCGGCAGGACGGAGTCCTTCATCGCTTTTCCGACTCGGAACTTTAAAGTAGTCTTAGCCGGAATTTGAATTGTTTCACCCGTTGCCGGATTTCGTCCTTCGCGAGCCTTTCGCTCAGAGCGGACGAGCTTGCCAAAGCCCGGGAGCACAAACTCGCCGTTCGTCTTAACTTCCGAAGCTGCGAGATTTGCGAGATCCTCAAACAATTGCTTAACTTGAGCTCGCTTCATTCCTGTGCTTTCGGCGAAGTGGTTGATAACCTCAGATTGCGTCATGCGCTTTTTGCCAGATGCCGGACTTGCCATGTATGGTGTGAAACCTCCAGAAAATCAACGGATTTGGGAAAACTATCAGCGGAGATATATCACAGAAGGCGTGCAAAGTCTCCAAAAATCCGCGGTTTTGGGCGATTCTGGGGAAAAATTGATCCGGATAGCAAATATTTCTTTCAGTTTGACTGGAACTTCGCTGGGAAAAGCTTTCGACGGCGATAACCCCGGAAGTCAAGCAAACGACTTTGGTCGGGGCGAGAGGATTCGAACCTCCGACCTCTCGGTCCCAAACCGAGCGCACTACCAGGCTGTGCTACGCCCCGATGCCTCTAATGCCCTTGCTGATGTGGCACTGAAGTCTCGTCATTCTAGCCATCCGTTAAACGGCGGGTCAAGCTCGTTAGGAACTCGTGAGTTTTTGCCAGAGCGCGAGCGCGGTGGCTAATCTGATTCTTGATATCAGGTCCCAATTCGGCAAATGTAAGCTGATGACCTTCTGGTACAAAAATCGGATCGTATCCAAACCCATCCTTACCTCTCGGCGATAAGGCAATCGTTCCTTCACACCTGCCCATAGTCATATGGAGAATCCTGGCCTTGCGGTCCGCAATTGCTACGGCTGAGACGAATCGCGCGCTACGTTCTGCCTCGGCTACTCCGCTCAGATCGGCCAGCAATTGTGCGACTCGCCCGCTGTCGGAGGCATCTACGCCGGCGTACCGCGCCGACAGTACTCCAGGAGCGCCCGCAAGTGCGTCAACTTCAAGGCCCGAGTCATCAGCAAGCGTTAATAAGCCAGCCTGCGAAGCGTAGCCCGCTGCCTTTAGCTCGGCATTCTCTTCGAACGACGATCCGAGTTCCTGAACAGCTACCGTTTCAGGAAAATCGCGCAAGCTGAGAAGGCTGAAAGGTAAATCAGAAAGCAGTTGACGAACTTCCTTCAGCTTCCCGTGGTTATGGGTTGCAATCAGCAGTTGCGTGAGGCTATGCACCATTAGTCAGAAAGAATCCGTGCGAGCAACGAACCCAACAGGCCAAAGGATGACCGAGAAGTCTGCGTGACGCTATCCTCGTTCAATTCGGTGGTCTTGACTGAGTAGGGCAACTGCTTAGCCGCTTCATGGAGTACCCCGGCTTTCTCCAGAAACGCCTCTTTGCGATTCGGCGAAAACAGAAGGACAAAGGAGATCGCGTCGCTATCGTCGGAAGAAAAAGTGATTGACGTTTCCAGGGCCGATGGGTTTAGAAGCTGTTGTGCCCGCTTGAAAGACTCATTAGCCGAGATTGAACTTGACGCAGCTCTGGCTGCGAGGGAGCGGCGAAGATCTTCCGCGGCACCCATCAAGAATTCATTGCCTAACAAACTGGCGGCACCACCCTTCGGATCTCTCGAGATACTAATCTCAGCGTCGCCTATTCGCTCAACGATCGGATCTTCCCCCAACCGTTGATGTAACTGTTTGCTTAGTGTAGCACCGTCCAGAATTTGACCAATCACCATCGGTGACTCACTGTTGTCCAGGCGGACAGTCGAGATTTCAGGCCCGATTGATCCGAAGAATACATCGGGATCTTTCACTCCGTAGCTCGCGAGGACGTTCGCCAGCGCTTGTCTTGTAAAGATGCCGCTAAGAGCATCGGCGTGCAGGGATATTGCCGTGTTAAGACCTCGCCAAGCCTCAACTGGCTGCCGAAGGTTGTATTGAGTAAATGACTTTGTGTCTATTGGCAATAGTTCGGCAAACCGAATAGGTCTAGGGTGCTCAGGAACGATTCCATCGTGCATCTTCTGAGCGACACCGTCGGCGAGCAGATAAATGTAATGATCCTCAACTGCTCCGTTTACGAAACGCGGAATCCAGGCGATGCCTTTCACGAGGCTGGCCGCAACATTTGCAAGGAGCTGCGGCGCATTACTTGAGTTGGAAGATCGGCTGAAGACATCAGGAAGATAAGGAAGTGCGGTCTTAAGCCCTAGCTGAGACAAAAAGCCGATTGCCACCGGAACGTTAGTTGTCTCTAATTTTGACTTAAGCGTGTTGTATACTTCGGAACTAATAAGACTTGGGCGCTCGCCGTTAAGCACGGCTATGCAAGCCTGCACCGGTCTCTCATCATTGCCTATCACTACTACGGTACCAAAGAAAGCAAAAACGATTTGCGGTGTAGCGCCCGGCGATGACCACTCAAAGAGATCGACGCCTGCGAACGTCTTGCGCTGCAACTGAGCGTCCGGGTATTTGCGATGCACGAGCTCTTCAATCCTTTTTTCGAGGACCGCACGCATTCTGAATTGGGTGGTGTGAGTTTCGACGACCAATGCCGCAACAGGCTTTACCGAAAGTATCGTGCCTGTCTCAGTTTGAGAAACATCCATCCAACTGATTGCGAATTGAGAGCGCGCCAACAAGACCGTCTCTATCGAACCAATACCAGTCCACCGGGCGAGACTAGTTAGCCATCGGCTGTGAGAAAAACCTAGCGATGCGGCGGACGGAGATGACAATGTTTTCCATGCGTCCGTGTTCACTATCCCTTCGGCGAGCTCAGGGAGGTCGTTGACTTCGACGAAAGCCAACGACTCGGCGGGGACATAACCGGCCATTTCAGCCCGACGCGGCCGATTCCAAAGGAGCCAGCCGAAGACAATGATGACAACGATTAGAAATATTCCTGCCCGACGGAGTTTCATTTGAGCTAGCATCCTAAGCCTTCACGTAATAGCTGGCAAATTGGTTAAGCTGCTTGGCATCTTTACACGCTCGTAATGGCGGCTTGAGTCACCGCCGGGAAAGATCGGTGGCCAGCCGCTAGCCCGAAAGCCTTCGAGCCGCCCTTTATCATCTTACAGATAAAGACGTTAAAGTCTGTAAAATTCTGTTGACAAGACTCTGGCCGTGTTGTAGCCTTGATTTGGCGGTCTAATGCCGGGTCTGCTGGTCAGCGGCACTGATGCTCTTCAGCCGCATCAATAAGAAAACGCGACTGCTACGAATTCTCCTCAAGAGAAAGTTCGCCCCAGCCCTACCAAGCGCCAGAACTTTCGTTGAATACCGGGACAAACTAAATGACAAACGAAAGGCAGTTTTGCCGAACTAAGACCGCGCGCGCTCGATTATCGCGTGCACGCCGGGCTCGCGCTCGGCTGCGTCGCCAGCGCATCCGAATCTCCAAAATCGTGAGGAAGCATTAATTATGTGGACACGTGGCAACAAGAGCATTGTTGGCATTGACATCGGCTCGAGCTCAATCAAAGCCGTTGAATTGCAAGGCAAAGGCACTGACTTTCAACTCGTTAGTCTGGGTTATGAGAGCTTGCAACCGGATTCAATCGTCGATGGGCAGATAATGGAATTGAACAACGTATCAGCCGCGATCGCAAATATCTTCGTTGAGCACAAAATCAAAACGACCAAGGTCGCCGCCAGTGTTAGCGGACACTCTGTCATAGTGAAGAATATTGTGCTGCCCCAAATGACCGACGACGAATTGCAGGAGTCATTTGGATGGCATGCCGAAGAGCACATCCCGTTTGATATATCCGACGTCAATCTCGATTACCAAATTACCGAGAGATCTCCCGATGCGATTCACGTGCTGTTGGCGGCCTGCAAGCAAGACAAGATCGCGAACCTAAAGCAGGCGATTCAACTCGCTGGAAAACAGCCCGCCGTGATCGATGTTGATGCGTTCGCGCTTCAGAATTGTTATGAGTTGAACTATGACCCGCAGCCCGGCCAGGTTGTGGCGCTTCTGAATATTGGCGCGTCTACGACAAACATCAATATTCTGAATGGCATCCGTTCGGTATTTACCCGCGACGCGACGGTTGGTGGCTATCAGTACACTGCACTGTTGCAAAAGGAAATGGGTCTGAGCTTCGATGAAGCCGAAAGAGTGAAGCGCGGTATGGCGTCGCCTGAGGCTTCCCAAAGTGGAAATATCGGGCCGATTATGGACACCGTGTCAGACATTCTGGCGCTGGAAATTCAAAAGACCATGGATTTTTATCGAGCGACGACTGATGATCCAGAAGCAGCAGTACAGAAGATTCTGGTCTCGGGCGGCGCTTCGAAACAAAAGGGTATCGTTGAATTTCTTGGCAAGCGCTTCGAAATTCCCGTTGAGATGTTCGATCCGTTTCGCAAGATCCGAGTCGATGCCAGGGGCTTTGACCCGGAGTATATGCGCGAGGTAGTCCCGGAGATGGCAATCGCCGTCGGGCTCGCGCTGAGAGGAGTTGATGCCCGATGATCAAAATCAACCTGCTACAGTCCGTAACTGATCGTCCCACCGGCGCGTCTTTCGTCGAGGACAGAGTCTCCAGCACGCGGACTCAGACGCTGCTGTTAGGCATGATCGTTTTGGGGCTGCTGGTGCTCGGCATGGGCTACGACTATGTGAGCGCGAGCCGCGATCACGTGAAAGCAACGCAGGACCTGGAGAAACAGCGACGCATTAACGAGCAGATGATCGCCGTTAAGAAGGAGCAGGCGGAGCTGGAAAAAAAGATTGGCGACATCAATCTTCGCATCGACGCGATCCAGAAGTTGCGAGCTTCACAACAGGGGCCAGGCGCGGTATTAACCGAGCTTAAAAACCGCTTTGACAGCGTCCCCGGTTTGTACTTTAAGAGCGTCGAAGAAAAAGATGGCGAGTTGATCATCAAAGGCGAGTCGCCAAACGAAGCCTCGGTAACGCGTTTCGGCCAAAGCATGGAGTTCTCATCGGGCCTGTTTACAAATCTGAATATCGAAACCCAACGCGAGGTTTCCCAGGCTGCTGGACAGGCGGCTGCTATCAAAGGGACCGTTACAAACCCTGCCAAGGTGGACGCAGACGACGAAAAATCCGAAGTAGTTTCTTTCACGATCAAATGCACCTATGCGCCCAACGGCCAAAAAAATGCGAACCCGGCGCCACCGGCAAATCAGGTCGCCAAGAACTAACTCACTTCCCGCAAAATAGGAACACATCATGAAGATTGGAAACCTAAACGGAATTCCCTGGTACGCCAGACTCGCCATATTCGTGGTCGTCGCCGCGATCATGTACGCGGGCTTCCGGTATTTCGTTACGAGTGGCACGCGCAAGGAGACCAAAGACCTGGTCGCACAGATCGAAGTCTTGCAAAGAGCAAACGTGCAGGCGCAAGTTGCTGAGCAACGGCTCAACGACTTTCGCGTTCAGTACAAGAACAAACAGGAACAAATGGAAGAACTGCGCGCTCTGCTACCAGAACAACGGGAATTGACCAAGGTTCTCGAAGGGATCCAGGAGCATGCGCGCGCGACAAAACTTTCGCTCCGCAAGTTTATCCCGAAAGAAGACAATCAGCAGGACTTCTTCAGTGGAAAGAAGATCGACGTGGGCGTGCAGAGTTCGTTTGCCGGACTTCGTTCGTTTTTCGATCAAATGGCCCACTATCAGCGCATCGTTTCGATTACCAACTTCGAGATCAAACAGCTGGACAAACAGGGAAGTGGGAGGACGGTGGATGCCCGCTTTGACCTGACTGCCTATTATGTTTCCACCGAAAAGCTACAGCAGAAACAAGCAGCGTCTCCGGCCCCGAAGGGACCGCCGGCGCAAACTGCGACAGCTGGCAAATGAACCGATGCGATCAACTTCAAGCAGCTTTGATGGGAAGAAGACGATGACCTACAAAGAAACGTTTCTTTATGGATTTGCAGCACTCTTAGTTTGCTGCGCTACTTTGCTGGTTGGTGTCGGGCAGGTCGCGGCCCAGGAAACGAGCAAGCCAAAAGCCAGCGCGGTGGAAAAGGGCGGTCGCGATCCTTTCAGGAAGTTTGAGCCGGTGGTGAAGACGAAAGCTACCATGGCGGCATTGACACCGCCATCGATTCAAGAGCGAATTGAACGCTATCGCGCGTTAAAAATGGCGGCTGCGAACGCTCGCGTGGCGGCGCCTAAGCCGACGACGGCTTTACTTCTGAGTGAAATGCAAGTGATTGGAATCTTTCGCACGCCACGCGGTTGGGCGGCGATGGTCGAAGCTACTCCGATCAAACTCTCCTACGTAATCTATCCCGGCGAAACATTTTTTGACGGCCAACTCGTAGCCATTGAAGAAACCCGTCTCATCTTTCGCCGCGAAGTTGTCTTGACCGATGGCAGGCGCGAAAAGTCCGTGGAGATAAAGCCTTTGCGCCAGTTCAATCCAACCGAAGCCATGACCGCCGTGAAAACGGCGTCTGCCAGTGCACCGGCGAATGCGTCTGCAAAAGTCGCCACGCCGGAAAAGCAATAGCCTGACGACTCTGTCCCCGCTCAAATGCGAGCACGGGTTCGCGACCGGGGAAATCACGCGAACAATCTGGAGCAGAACGAAGTTTGCGAACGACGGCTTGTTCGCCTTTTGACAACCAAGACTGAGCCAGCCGCAAAGTGCGGCGCGCGTTTTAGATGCTCGTGGCAGGGCATTTCGAGCGTAGCGCGTGGCGGAAGTTCAGCGAATCCCTGAGGAGGGAATAATGCCTAAGATGCCCCGAAATTTTAACGTAGTTCGAATATGCGCTCGCGCCTGTATTGCCGGACTCTTGTTGAATAGCTTTGCCATTGCCGGCGGTTCCAGCACTCGGCAGTTGCGCGATGTCAACGCCGGCACAAGCGTAGCGCCCGAGGCGATTCCTTCGCCATCGCCGACTCCTCGGCCCAGCGGAATCTCGCCGGCCAAAGATAATATGGCGGTGCAAGCCGATCAGGGACGACGATATGGTCAGCCGGGATTTGTCGGAGAGCCCATCAATCTGAACGTCGTCAACGCTGATATCCGCGACATTCTGAACTACATAACCGAGCAATACGGCATCAACTTTGTTATCGATAGTTCGGTGGCCGCGGTGCCGGTGACTGTCAACGTCCAGGACGTTCCCTGGAATTCCGCGCTGGACATGATCCTGCGCGCCAACAAACTGGGCGTCGAAGTTGACGGAAACATTTTGCGCATTGCCACGACCGACTCGCTGGCAAAAGAAGCCGAAACGCAAAGAGTGATTCGAGACTCGCGTCTTGATACTTCGGCGCTGGTAACTGAATTCATTCGGCTCAACTACGCGCGCGCATCGGGCACGCTGGCGACGGCCGCTGGGTCGACGGCTGGATTCGCCGGCGGCTCAACCAACTTGAGTTTCAGTGGCGGCGCCGGCGGTGACCGCGGCGGCAGCGGCGAGCAGGGTTTGCTTCCAATTATCAAACGCCGTCTATCGCGTCTGGGCTCGATCGAAGTTGACCAACGCAGCAACACGCTCATCATCACCGATGTTCGCGAGAACATCGATGCGATTCGTCAACTGGTAGCAATTCTCGATCAGCCGGAACCGCAAGTTGAGATCGAAACGCGCATCGTGATTGCGCAACACAACTTCAGCCGTGACCTGGGAGCCCAGCTTTCCGCGGGTGTGGTCAACCTCGGGCGCGGCGGCCTCGCCAACATCACAACCTTGCCGGGCAGCACAACGTCAGGCTCGGGCTCAGGCAGCGGGTCAGGAAGTGGTTCAGGTGGGTCTGGCAGTGGCTCGGGTGGTGGCTCAGGCAGCAGCGGGTTGCGAAGTGGTCCGAATCCGTTTGGTGTTTTCGGGGGTTTGGCCGGCACGAATCAGCCGGTGGGTAATCTCGCCGCCGCCGCGGCTACTACCGTGATTGGTTTGACCACGGGGCTGTTCGGCACCGCCCAAATCAGCGCCCTGATCAGTGCCGCGGAAACTCGCGGCGAAGCCAAGACCGTGGCGACACCGCGGGTTACTGCTTTGAATAATCGTCCCGCGCAGATCGAGAGTGGTTCGCAGATTCCGGTGCAGACTACTCAAGCAGCGGGCGGAACGGCGGTGGTCACCACGACCTTCGTTTCAGTTCCGCTACGTCTTTCAATCACGCCGCAAATTACTGACGCGGGAACTGTGGTCCTGCACGTGACGATCGAGAACAACACCGTCAATACGGCGATCGCCGTCGGTGGCGTTCCCGGTATCGACACTCAGCGCATGCAGTCTGAAGTGCTGGTACCGGATGGGGGAACGACCGTCATGGGCGGAGTGCTGGCCGATGTGGAGAGCGATACGCGTCAACGTACACCGGGTCTCGCGAATATTCCGCTGCTTGGCAATATGTTCAAACGCAAACTGACGACGCGACAGTCGAGCGAGATTCTGTTTTTCATCACGCCGCACATTTATCGTCCCGATTACTTTGGCAAACCGACAGCGACGGCGCCGGTGACCGGCCCACGCACGACGACCGTGCCGCAGCCTGTGCCGCTGGGAAATCCGCAGTCGAATACGCCTACACCAACTGAACTGCAACAGCAGGAAAAGAATCCGGTGACTTTCCCAACTTCACCTCAGGTGATTGGCGCGCCCGGCGTCCCGGCTCCAAACCCCGCGGGAACGGCGCGTCCAAACGCTCTAACCGGCGCGCGTCCATAGGGCAGGAGTAGTAGCCTGATCGTAAAAGAGGGCTGGATTAAAATACAGCACATGGCGCAGGTTTCATGAACTTGCGTCATGTTATTTTTGATAGGATACAAACCCGATGTTCAAAAAAGCACTTCAATCGATGGTGGAAAAAACCGACGGCGCTCTTGGCGCGCTCATAATGGGCGCCGATGGTTTGCCGGTGGAAAAGTTTTTCTCTGACGAAGGCAACGACGCCAATCTTGATATAGTGGCCGCCGAATTTACTTCGTTAGTCCGCAGCGCCGGCCGTTCGGGAAAAGATCTCGACCTCGGCAATCTTCACGAGTTGGTAGTTGCACTCGATAACGTGACGTTCGTGATGCGGCTTTTCAATCGTGATTACTTCGCGGTGCTCGCGCTCAAGCCTGAAGGCAACCTTGGCCGCGGCCGTTACGAATTGAGAAAAGCCGAGCTGATCCTCGCCAAAGAGTTCGCGCTCTAGCCGGTCGCTTCTTGTTCTATTTCAGCTTCACAGGATGTTGACCGCGCGCGCGGCCAGCAGCACCAGCACCGTCAGAGAAATGATCGATTGCAGCATCATCAGGACTTTCCCCCAACGCGCCAGCACCGGCACGTCGGTCGGCGAGAAGGCAGTGCTGGTGTTGAAGGCCAGAAAAAGATAATCCACAAAATTTGGTGACCACGTGTGTTGTCCCGCGGCGACTTTCGCCTCGGGAGGCATTGTCATTTGCGGAAACAGAAACGCGCCATCCGGATGACCCAAACGCGAATCGCGACCGTGTGGGCCACCGGCATCCAGGCGCCAGTACCACAAAGCAAATACCAGAACATTGGTCGTCCAGATGGACGCCGCCGAAACCAGCAGGGCGGTCGGCGACTCTTTGTGTGCCGGCAGGGCGGCGATCAAGAGAATGACCGACGCGATCATTCCCAGAGTCACTAAACTGGTTACTGTGAAACCGAGAATTCTGTCGAGATGATGTTTGCCCGCGCGATGCGTGATGACCGTCGGAATAATTAGCGCGATGACGACGGTAGGGAACATCCAGCGCGGACCCACAGTCAGGTAATCAGGCAACGCCAGGTACAAACCGCCGACGGCGATGACGGCGATGAGTGCCGGCCATCGAGGTTCCGGGTCCCAACGATCTTTCGGGTGCTTTGCGTTCACGTCCAATCTTGCGGATCTGACATAAGGTCAGCTATTTTATCCCGTTCCACTCGGCATTCTCACACCAGGCATCAAACGCAAAATGATTCTTTGCCGCCGCGCGACCCGCTTCGGATTTACCTGCGGATTGAAAATCGTGCGGGGATTTGGAATCATCGCGGAAAGAAAAGCGGCTTCGCGAGCGTTAAGACTCGCGACCGGTTTGTGAAAGTAGTATTGAGAAGCGGCTTCGGCGCCGTAGATGCCGTCGCCCCATTCGATGACATTCAAATAAAGTTCGAGAATACGTTTCTTGGAAAGTTCGCGCTCCAGAAAATAAGTGATGATCGCTTCCTGCCCTTTACGCATGAACGAGCGCTCGCTGGAAAGATAGAGATTCTTGGCGAGTTGCTGCGTGATAGTTGACGCGCCTCGTTTAAAGTCAGGCAACTGCGGCAGCCAACTGTCCTGATCGCCTTCCTGTTTCGCTTCCTTGTCTGCTTCTTTTTGCGCCTGGTCCCACGCGCGCTGAATCGCTTCGTAATCAAAACCGTGATGCGTGGCAAAGTTCGTGTCTTCACCCGCGAGTACCGCGCGCTGCAAGTTAGGCGAGATCCTTTCCAAAGACATCCAGATTTGCACGCGCCTGGGCTCACCACCGCTGTTGCGTGCTTCGCGGGCACGCGTTTCGATCATCGAGGTTGTCGCCGGGTTATCGTCGCGGAGAGCGGCTACCCGAGGAAACGTCGCTGCCTCGAAGACGAGTCCGCCGAGGCCAATGCCCACGACCGAATAGACCAAATACTTTATCCAGCGCCACACGGGGCCATCTTATGGTCTTAAGCGCTTAGCCTCAAGTCGCAGAAATGATTCTTGTTCACCAAGCCCGCACAAGCGAACCCATAAGGCGGGGATGCGCATTAACGCACAGAGTTTACCGTTAATACTTGCTATCGATGGCAAGGCCACTTGTTGGGATGTTACGCTTTTGTTAAGCTAGCGCCGCTTCGGTTGGTATCATAGGGTTCAAAGCCCAGCCAAATGGGCTGAGGCAAGTTGTCGGAAAAGAGCGCCCAACCGAAAACCATTTATTTTTTCGCCGATTAATTTCGCGTTCGGAGGAATTATGGTCCGCATAGTTATTGCTGATCTAAAGGGCAAAGGTGGGTTTGTAAATAAGGACACGGTCGCTGGCGGTTATGGTTCAAGGTTTCATGGCGATTCGTTTGCGACACGCTTTGCTCTAATCCTGCGTCGAATCTTTCATAATGTCCCCAGCATTCACGTCGGATATCTGGCGGCGATTTTTTCCCAGGCCGGTCACGACGTGGTGGTCACTCATGACGACAAGAGAATCGATGGCGATCTCGGACTCGTCCTGACTTCGCTGGTTGACTATAAGCACGAGCGCAACTGGGCGATGACCGCGCGCTCGCGGGGAATGAAAGTCGGCTTCTTTGGCACGCCGGCGACTCATTTGCCGGAACTCTTCGCCGGGGCCGGTGACTTTGTCATTCAAGGCGAACCGGAAGCGGCGGCCTTGAAGATCGCAGCCGGTGCGAACCCTGTGGGTTCGATGATGAGTCCGGCGATCGACAACCTCGACAGCTTGCCTTTTCCCCGCTGGGACCTCGTCGGAACCAAGCGCTTCGGCTATACCAGCCGCGACAAGTTGGGCTTTGCGCGCGCCATACCAATGTTCACAAGCCGCAGCTGTCCCGAGCATTGCACTTATTGTCCGCATCGGATCACCGCCAGCTTTCGCGCCCGCAGCGTCGAAAACGTTATTGCGGAGATGGAGGAGTTAGTCTCACGTTTTCGCGATGTCCATATCGTGATCCGTGATCCTTTGTTCACGCTCGATCGCGAGCGCTGTTTCCGCATCGCCGAAGAGATTCAAAGCCGCGGATTGAAACTGTCCTTTGAATGTGAAACGCGCATGGACGATCTGGACGAAGAACTCATTCGGGCTATGCACGCGGCCGGACTGCGCGAAATTTCGTTCGGGGTGGAAAGTCCCGATCCGATCGTGTTGAAGAAAGTGGCGCGGCGTTTTATTCCTCATGAGCACATGCGCAACATGATCAGACTGTGCTGGGAGTTGGGTATCGTAACTGTCGGGTTTTATGTGATTGGTTTCCTGCAGGACACGGAAGACAGCATTCGGGAAACGATTCGCTTTGCCTGCGAGCTCGACACCACTTACGCCAACTTCAAGGTCCTGACGCCCTATCCGGGCACGCCACAGTTCAAACAACTCAAGCCGTTGATCTTCGAAAAAGATTGGGAGAAGTTTGATGGCTACACTCTGACTTTTACCCATCCGGTGCTGACCCCGCGCCGCGCGCGTCTGATGATCGGCATGGCCTTCTCACGATTCGGGATCCGTCCCTCACAGGTTCTCAACCTCTTTGGGATGCATAAACATTCACATCATCCCTGGGTCAAGAAGGCCGACGATTGGTCCTGGCATAGGCAAGACCGGGAAGACGCAGAGTGGCTGTCTGAAAGAAGAGTCGCGGAAGCAGTATGATGCGGACCATTGCGCGTTACGGCGTGCGTTCAATTCCGGGCGATGAACAGGAAGTGATCGCTGCCTTTCGTCGCGGCGAAGCTGTGAACGGGCCGGCGATTGCCGAATACGAACAGCGCTTTGCAGAGTATCAGGAAGTCAAGCAGGCGACGGCCGCTTCGTACGGACGCATGGCGTTCTATTACATTCTGCGGGCGCTGGATTTTCCTCTAGGCAGCGAAATAATTTTTCCCGCACTTACCTTTTGGGTGATACCAGAAATTGCTCGACGCGCCGGACTGACTCCAGTCTTTGTTGACGTCGACCCGCTGACCTTTAACATCGATCCCGAGAAAATCGAAGAGCGCATTACTGAACGCACCAGAGCTATTGTGCCCACGCATCTTTACGGCCAGCCGTGCGACATGGATGCAATCATGCCGATTGCTGAAAAACACAATCTAATCGTGATCGAAGATTGCGCGCAGGCGGCGGGAGCTCGTTATCGCGGTCGTTTGGTGGGTACTTTCGGAACGGCATCGCTCTTTAGTTTCCAGATGCTGAAGGGCATTAACACATACGGCGGCGGAATGGCGATTACGAACGATGCATCGTTGGCTGATCGTATTCGCGATCTCGCCGCGAGTGAACCACCACAGAGTACGGCGGAGCTTTTGAAGCGTTTTGGAAGTGGATTCGCTGCGCGCGCTCTGGTTAGCCCAAAGGGATTTACTTTTTGGGGCTTCCCGATGCAGGCAGTTGCTTCGTGGTTCGGGCATCACGATCTTTCGCGATTCGTCTGGGAGAAGATCCGGCCGCTGGAGCCTTTTCCCCCCTCGTATAATCGACGTTATTCAAATGCGCAGGCGATCCTGGGCTTGCGAGCCCTGGCCAAACTTGACGACTTCAATGCTCGTTCTCGCGCGCACGCGGTCGCGCTCACACGCGGGCTGCACGATTGCCGTTCGGTGCTGACGCCAAAAGTGATCGCGGGCGCCGAGCATGTTTATTATCAATATTGTGTTTACATCTCCGATCCGGAGCGTGCCAGCCGTCGGGCCATTCGTCGGGGAGTTGATTTTGAAACGACTCACGTTGACGTATGTTCGTCGATGCCGCTGTTCAAAGAATTTGCCGCACTCTGTCCGGGCGCTGAGGAAACTGCTCGAGCGCTGCAACTTCCCGCCTACTCACGGCTGCGCGATTCTGATGTCGAGCGGGTACTAAAGGTCGTGCGTGAGGTGACCAATGACCTGCGCCCTTTTGAGGATGAAGCGCGGGGAAGTGCATCGGCTATCGTTGTAAGAAGCCAGCACGCCTGATTCGTGAGATACTTCAACCGCCGGCCTTTTCGTACTTCAATTTCATGCCAGCCTTAATTATCAGATCGCTGACCTGGTGCTTTGCACTAACAATCGTTTTCGATCAGCCGAACATTTTTTTCAGACTCTTGCCAAAATATGGCTACTTCGCAGTCCTGATTGCGGCATTTCTGGAGGGCGAAGCAACATTGATCGCCGCGGGGGCGATGTGCGGCGCCGGATTTCTCGACTGGCGATTGACGATCCTGGCTGCGGCAATCGGTGGCTCAGCCGGTGACCAAATCTATTTTTATGCCGCGCATGAGAGAGCGGCCTGGGCCATCAAGAAATCGAAACGCTTATCAAAGTGGTATCCGAAAATTCAGAAATTCGTGTTACGCCATGCGACCGTCGCGGTCCTGCTTTCGCGCTTTGCCGCCGGCTTTCGGATCTCGATTCCGTTGGTTTGCGCGACCGCCGGCATGCCCGCCAAAAAGTACAGCACGCTAAACCTCATCAGCGGTTTCGCCTGGGCGTCGACGTGGGTGGCCATCAGCTATCAGGTCGGCGCTCGCGTCTGATTTTCCAAGATCAAGGTCCGGGTGCGCTATCCACTGACTGTCTCAGCGGGCGCGCTGGCGCGGGTCGAGGTATTCGCGCAGGCCGTCGCCGATAAAGTTGAAAGCCAAAACGGTAAGCGCGATTGCCAGACCGGGAAAAATGAGCGCATGAGGCGCGGCTTGCAGCGTGGAGAGATCGCGCGCTTCTTCGATCATCACTCCCCACGAAGGCGCGGGCGGGGGCACGCCCAGACCGAGAAATGACAGCGATGCTTCAGAAAGCACGGCGCCGGCCATGCCTAGACTTGCCTGCACGATTAAGGGCTGAATCGCGTTTGGCAAAATATGAACGAAGAGGATGCGCAGATCGCCGGCACCCAGCGCGCGCGCAGCCTGTACAAAATCGAATTCGCGAACTTTGAGGACTTGCGCCCTAATCAATCTCGCATATCCCACCCAGCCGATGATGCATAACGCGAAGATCAATTTGTTCAAGCCTGCGCCCAGAAACGCAACCAGCGCGATCGCCAGCAACAATCCTGGAAATGCGAGAAACACATTGAAAAAGTAGCCGGACATGAAGCGATCAATCCAGCCGCCGTAGAACCCGGCAATGGCTCCGATTATTGTTCCGACAAAAGCCGACACGGCAACGACCACGATTCCGACCTCGAGTGAGATGCGCGCGCCAAAAACGAGACGGGAAAAAATGTCGCGCCCTGTCGAGTCCGTGCCACACCAATGCGCCGCCGACGGGCTCATGTAACGAATCGTCAAATTGGTTGCCCCTACATCGTGCGTCGCGATCCACGGCGCGAATACGGCCACCAGGACAAAAACTATCACAATCACGCCGCCGATGATTCCCAAACGATTCATGACACTCTGATTCGCGGATCGAGCCTGCGATAAACCATGTCAGTTAGCAGGTTCGCTAGAATATAAGTTGTGCTAATCGCGAGCACGCAACCCTGGACCACGCGATAGTCGCGCTTGGCGATTCCATCTTCGACCAGCAGCAGACCCAGGCCGGGCCAGCCAAAGATTTTCTCGGTGATAATCGCGCCGGCTAACAGGATGCCAAGTTGTAATCCCAAAACCGTGACTACCGGAATCAAACCGTTCTTAAGCACGTGTTTGTAAACCACGGTGCGCTCGCTCAGGCCTTTGGCGCGGGCTGTGCGCACATAGTCTTCGCCGAGTTCCTCGATGACCGACGAACGCACCATGCGCGTTAAGATCGCCGACAGCGCCGCGCCCAGGGTAAAGGCGGGGAGAATGATGTCGCTCCAGTCAAAGCGTCCCGAAGGCGCCAGCCATCCCAGCTTGACCGCAAATACGTAAACCAGCATTGGTCCGATTACGAATCCCGGTAGACTAATCCCTACAAGAGCGACCACCGACAGGGCATTATCGATTAAGGCGCCTCGATTTTTCCCAGCGACTACACCGAGTGGAATTGCGATGCAAACAGCGATCAGCAGTGCAGCAAATGCGAGTTCAATCGTCGCCGGGTATCTCTCTAAGATCAGATCGACTACGGGGCGGTCAGTACGAAAAGAACGGCCAAGGTCGCCGTGAAGAATTGCAACCCAGTAATCGGTGTAGCGATTGTCGAGGCCGTACCAACGAAAGTGATGCTGGCCCTCGGCGTTCTGCGGAAACCCAAAGAAAAATGGCGGGCGATCCAAACCGTGCTTGACCCGAAACTGGGCCAGTTGTTCAGGCGTCGCCTGGTCGCCGAGCACCGCGATCGCCGGATCGCCGGGCACAAGTTCGATTAGCAGTGTGACCAGAGAGACGACCGTCCACACGACCAGAATCAGAATTCCGGCACGGCGCAACAGTCCCAGCGCTTTCTGCTTCATCTGAAATCCGAAACGGCTTTTCGAAAGTGGAAGCGAACGCGAGCGGATGATAGCAGATTGCCGAATGCTCAGCTATCTCCAAAAAGGTCGGCGGTCAAACGGTCTGAAAAGAGGCAGAGGCATCCTGCCCTTGATTTGCATGGGCAAGGCGAGCGCACCATAACCGGGCTCGCCGATTATCGAAGAGGTAAAAAAAACGTAGTCAGGGGACCCGTCATCAACTGAATCAAGCGCGGCCCCGACAACCGCACTCAACCAGCGATACGAGCCCCTTGGACTACGCTTTCTTGGTTGCATTCAAGACGCGTTGTGCGTTGCAACCAATCTGGTTTAGGCAACCTCAGCGCTGCCCGGTGTGCAGCGCCGCAATGCCGCCGGTCAAATTCTCAAAACTCACTCGTTCAAAGCCCGCGTCACGCATCATGCCCACGAGTTGATCCTGATTCGCGAAACGTGCCACTGATTGCGGCAGATATTCGTAAGCACTGCGCGATCCGCTAATCCAGGCTCCCACACGCGGCAACACCAGCCACATGTAAAAATCAAACAGCCCTCGAAAGCCGGGCACCACCGGAGTTGAAAACTCCAGGATCGCTGCCCATCCACCTGGCCTGAGAATGCGGCGCATTTCTTTCAGGCCGTCTTCCACGTTCGACAGATTTCGCAGCCCAAAAGCGATCGTCAGCGCGTCGAACGAAGCGTCGGCGAACGGCAGACGCAGCGCGTCAGCTTCAACGAAAAAAATCTCGGAAGTTTTTCGCGCCGCGATCTCAAGCATTGGCCGGCAGAAATCCAATCCAATGACCCGCGCGGACAGGTTATCAAACAACTCAATACTAAGGTCGCCCGTGCCGCAAGCGATATCCAGAAGCTGCGCGTCTTCCGGCAAGATCGCCCGCAGCTTCCTGGTTACCGCGCGACGCCATCTCCGGTCGACGTTCATCGACAAGAGATGGTTCAAAAGATCATATCTCGGAGAGATTCGCGCGAACATTTCGCGCACCCGCCGAGCGTGATCTTCGGGTAAATTCTTCTCAGGAACAGTTAATCCCATGGCGATATGCCGATGGTTGCAGGCGGCTTGCGATCGATTTGCAATCTATCAGGGTTTGCTCGCAGGTGTGACAGAAACCGGCACTTGTTTCGGCGGCGCTTCGACGAACAATTCAACAGTCGATCCAAGGTTCGCTTTCAATTCGCCGGAGTTGCCGACGACAACGCTCGCAACATTGGCGACCTTGAAGAGACGAACAGCCACGCGATGCATGTCCGCCGCGGTGAGAGTTCGCACTGTGCTCACTTGTTCGCCGAACGGCGGCAACTTGTAACTCTCGTTATCCAGCCACGCATCGGCGATCGATTCCGTCTGCGAGCTTTGGCGGCCCAGATCAGCGAGTACTTCGTTGCGTGCATGTTCAATTTCGCTTTGCGACGGCGGTGCGCTGATAAGCGCGTTCATTAGATCATGAGCCGCCGTGACAACCTTTGCAGCGGACGCCGGCGGAACTGAGGCGCCGATGAGAAACATTCCCGGCAGGGCGTACGATTGATTTCGCACAAATCCTGACGAGGTTTCAGTCATCGCGGCTCGCCAGCGATCGCGAGCGATCAATGAAAGCAGCAAGGCCGACGCATAGTCGCGATCCGAACGAGCGAGGCCTCGCACTGCCAGGCGAACTTCAGCACTGGTCATGCCGTTCTGATTTACGACCAGGACCCGCGCATCCGGCGCGTCCGGCGGTCGAAATGTGGCCGGAACGATCTGGTCACCTTTGCGCCATTGGCCCAGTAATTGGCGCAGCGCTCGCATCGCGCGAGGTTTCTCAATACCGCCAATCACGACCAACGTCGAGCTGTCGGGATTTAGAAAGCGCTCACGCGCCAGCAGCAGATCCGCCCGGTCGACCTTCGTTACTGTCTCCAGCGAACCACCTGTTGGATGACCGTACGGAAATCGACCGAACAGCCGCGCGGCAACGGCGTCGTCGGCGATCTCAGAAGCTGAGCGTGGTCTGGAAGTCATCTGCTTGATTCTTGATTCACGAGCCTTCGCAACGTTCTCAGGAGTCAACTGGGTCGTGACCAGCGCCGTGCGGAGGAACTCGACCATGCGTTCATACTCGCTAGCTTTACCAGAGATGGTTATGTCGATCGCATCGTAATCAGTTTTGACTTCAAGTCGTCCTCCCAACTCTTCAGCGACGTATTCGCGCGTTGAAGGGTCTGGAAACAGGATGTCGCCGAGAAGCGCCATCGTTCCCCCCTTGCCGGCCAGGTCGAATGCGGCGCCGCTTTGCACACGAAGCTTTAAAAAGACGTTAGGCTCGCCGTTTCGTTGCCAAAACAGCACGTTGAGCCGGTTCAAAAGCTGTTCTCGGGTGGGTTCTTGAAGTGACTGACCGTTGATTTTCGCCGAGGCCGCGACTGTGGCCAGACAAAGACACAGCAGGCGGAGAATGGTCCCGTTTAAATGGCGCGAAGGATTCATGAAAGAGTTGCCATCTGGCTGAAGAACTCAAACGGCCGGATCTCGCCACATTCATCCCGCCCAGCCAGAAAAAGCCAGTTAAGATGCGGCAAAAAAGAGTTTAGATGTCGGGCAGAAACCCGTCAACCTGTTGGCTGGTAATGGCATCAAAGGTCGCGTGGGAAGCGGACGGGGAAGGTGGTTTGCTCTGCCTGAATCACGCCTGCGAGTAGTATAATGACTGAGGCTGAGCGGCCCCCGATTTAGCGGCGAAAAAATCTCCGTAACTTTTTGACGATTGACGGTAATAACAGTAGGAAGCCAGTTCCTACAGGATCGAGTGCTTTGATTGGCTGATCAGGTCACAGACGAACGGCTGCTGCAACAAGCGGCGAGTGGAGACGCAACAGCCTTTCAAATCCTGTATGAGCGGTATCGTGATGGGATCTTCCGATTCGCTTACCGGCTAATCGGTTCAGTAGAAGCCGCTGAAGACATTACTCACGACTGCTTTCTGAGTTTGATAAAAGAGCCTGGCCGATACGATCCGGAGCGAGCTTCGCTGCGAACTTACCTGTACGCAGGGGCGCGCAACCTGGCCCTGAAGCAGTTTAGCTATTTCAGCCGGGCGGCTGCGATTGACGAGCTTCAGGAAGAGCCGGCGGGTTCGGGTAGTGATGGTCCGATGCGACAAGTGCTCGACAGCGAGCTCTCGTCGCAGGTTGAAAAAGCTATAGCCGGCCTGGCGCCTCTACAGCGAGAGGCATTGGTTCTTTTCGAGTATGAAGAGCTTTCGCTGGCTGAGATCGCGGCGGTCGTAGGCACGGACGTGGGAACGGTCAAGAGCCGCCTATTTCGCGCGCGCGCGGCAATGCGTCAAAGGCTGGCCAGGTATTTTCGAATTGATCCCGAAGCTGCTAAAGTTGAAGATGGCTTTGGCGCGCGGGCCCGGTTGTACTGAGATTTTGAATTCAGATTACTGACTAGTTTGCAGCTAAGATTTGGAATCTGCATTTGGAATTTGAAATCCGGGATCCTGAATCTGAAGTTTTGATTTGAGATTTACCATGAGCAATTCAGACGCGCATTTTTTGAAAGATGAAGACCTTCACAATTTACTGGATCGTTGGAGTTCTCCCGCGCCTTCACGATCACTGGACGAGCGCGTGAACGCCTCGTACCATCAGATGATTGAGAGCGCGCGATTAAGTCCGGCAATTCAAGCCCAGCGGAGTAGCGAGGTAGTAACAATGAAAGTTTGCAGTACATGCCACGAAGAGTTCGCCGACAGATTTAGCTTCTGTCCGGTCGACGGCTCGTCGCTAAATGCGATTGCCGCCACGACGGCCACACCACCGGCGCCGCCGGAGATTGAATCGTCTTATCCGGTCTCAGAGAGTGCGCCTTACCAGCGCGGATCAACTGAGTCAGCTTTCGCTAAATCACCGCTGACTACACTCAGTTTGGGTGAAGTGGCGAGGCCGAGCGCGAATTTCCGCACTGCCGTGCCGGGGAATCATGGAGAGATGATTGGTGAATTTCACTTAACAATCCTCGAAGACAAAGGATTAGTTTCCCGCCTGGCCAGCGAGTTGAGCGGTGTCGCCGAGGAATACCGCCTCACCTGGCCGGAATTCAAACGCGATCCCGCGGGCTTCATTGGGCGTTCGATCCGCGGCTACGGACAAATGGGCGCGCGCTTTTTCGGCAATCGCGACGTAGCGTTCGCGATGCTTATTTCCCTTTTGGGACTTGCTGCCCTGATCGTCGGAATCATAATTCTCGATCGCACGCAATCAGCGGGCGTGTCACGGACGACGCAGGTAACGTTCGCGGTTATCGCATTTCTCGGCCTCATCGGAATCTTCGCCACCTGGTTGAGCCGGGATAGCGGCGCGGCTGTTATGGGCGCGCGACCGTCAGATTCGCGCAATGTTTTATCGGGAATCGTTGCGGCTTTCGCGATTGTCTTTGGCTGTATCGGCGCCTACTTCGGTTATGTGTGGTTCCAACAGCAACGCGCCCTTGCCAAGAATCAAGCGGACGATCAACTGGAGCTCGTTCAGCAAATCGACATTCCACAAGCTCAACCCACGCCCGATGAAGGCACGGCTGGATTCGACAAGGGCAGCGGCGGCGGCAGCAAGCCAAAGCCTGAGAAAGCCGGCGGCGGCGGCGGTGGTGGCCGTGAAGAACAGATGGAAGCTTCTTATGGAAAGACGCCTCAGTCGAGTTTGACGATCCCTCAAGTTGTGGCGCCTGATCCGCATCCTCCGGTGATCAAGAATCCGGTGTTGCCGATGCCCGCGACATTAGATTTGGATCCAGCTCTAAATCCTCCGGACACGCGAAACTTAAACTATGGTCTCCGTGAATCCAAGAACATGACTCCGTCATCCGGTCCCGGCACCGGCAACGGCATGGGCAGCGGTACCGGGGGCGGTATGGGCCCGGGCACCGGTGGCGGTTATGGACCTGGTAACGGCGGAAATATGGGCGGCGGAGACAGGCGCGAAGGCGGCGGTGGTCCCGGTGGGCCCGGCGGCGGAACGGATTACAATCGGGTCTTCAGCGGCAAGGATGTAAATCAGAAAGCCCGGATTCTGGAAAAACCTGAACCCACCTACACCGAAGAGGCGCGCAAGAACCAGATTACCGGAACCGTCGTGCTGCGCGCGATATTCTCCTCTACTGGACAAGTGACGGGTATCACTCCGATCTCCAGATTGCCTGATGGATTAACTGAAAAAGCCATTGCCGCGGCGAAGAGAATTAAGTTCGTACCGGCAACGAAAGACGGCCGTCCAGTGTCGATGTACTTCCAGTTGGAATACAACTTCAACTTGTACTGATAACGGATCTGAATTCAGAGAGGCTTAGAGGCGGGCAATTGCTCGCCTCTCTTTTTGCTGGGAGCGCAAGCATCCTGCCTGCATTAGGCGCGAAGCGCGACAAACGGGGCGCGGGCCGTGACCCCGCCTCTAAACTGGCGCTTCCGCCACGGTGCGTATCCGCCTCACACCTTCCTGCAAACGCTCTAATGAAGTCGCATAAGAAATGCGAATGAATCCATCGGCTCCAAAATCCGCGCCGTCGGTAACTACGGTGTTTTGTTGCTCTAGCAGCTCACGTACAAAATCGGCAGAGGTGCTTAGTTTCCCTTTCAAACAACCTCGCACGTCGGGAAAGGCGTAGAACGCGCCTTCCGGTTGCGGGCAGCGAAGTCCCGGCACCTGGTTCAAAGCTGCCAGCAGCCACTCGCGGCGGCGGGAATATTCAGCCAACATTGTAGCCACAGAATCCTGCGCACCATTCAACGCTTCCGCGGCGGCTGCCTGGGCCATCGAATTTGGATTGCTCGTCGAATGTCCCTGCACTTTCGACATCGCACGAATCCATTCAGCGTCGGCCAGCGTGTAGCCTATGCGCCATCCCGTCATCGCGTAGGTCTTGGAAAAAGATCCGGCAATGCATAAATTCCTTCGGAACCGGCCGAGCGACGCTGCGCTGAAAACTCTCGCGGGCGGGTAGACGAAGCGCAGATAACATTCATCGGAAATTGCGTAGAGATCGCGTTCGGCAATCACTTCCATGATTCTTTCAAACTCAGCCGGCGGAATCACGCGGCCGGAAGGGTTGGAAGGTGAGTTCAAGATTATGAGTCGCGTTCGTGAGGTAATTGCCCGTGCTACTGCTTCGGCAGTCAATACAAAATCATTCTCTGCGGTCTCGATGAAAACCGGCGTGCCCCGAGCGAAGGTGACTATTTCCGGAAACGTGACCCAGAAAGGTTTGGGGATAAGTACCTCGTCGCCGGAATTGATCAGGGAAACGACGGCGTTAAAGATTGCCTGCTTCCCGCCGGCGGTGGCCATAACTTCGCGTGGTTCATAGCTCACCTCGAATTCACGTTGATAGAAGTCGATGATGGCTTGTTGCAGTTTGCGCGTGCCTCCCGTCGGGGTGTACTTCGTTTGGCCGGCGCGCATTGCTTCGGCCGCTGCGTCTTTAATGTTTTGTGGCGTGTCAAAATCAGGCTCGCCCGCCCCGAGATCGATTACCTCAACTCCGGCGGCCCGCATCGCGTCGGCGGTTTGCATCGCCGCCATCGTCGCGGAAGCCTTCATCCGGGCGACGTTGTCCGAAACAGGAAATTGCGACGTAATCTTGGTTGCTGCCATCACAATTTGAAAGAAGTTTGGATCTGAAGACTATCCAGCACTTTTCTTCTTCCTCATTCGTTCCTCGACAATAGCGGGCACCAGGCCATCGATGCGAGCTCCGAGTTGAAAAACTTCTTTAACTAAACGCGAACTAACATACGAGTATTCTTCAGCCGGCATCATGAAAACAGTTTCCAGGGCCGGCTGCAAACGGCGATTCATCAGGGCCATCTGCAATTCATATTCGTAATCGGATATGGCCCGGATGCCACGAACAATAGCATTCGCCTTTCGTTCGATTGCATATTGCACCATCAAGCCTTCGAAACTCTCGACCTTGACGACGCAATCGCCGCGGTCGATCGTCTGCAGGACTTCGCCCAGAATCTCTGTTCGCTCTTCGATATTAAAAAAGGCCGTCTTCTCGGGATTTACCAAAACTGCCACGATAATTTCGTCAAAGAGTTTGCAGCCCCTTTGAATAATATCGAGGTGTCCGTTAGTGACCGGATCGAATGAACCTGGGTAGATGGCGCGGCGCATGAATGTCAGATGGTAAATGGTAAATGGTAAATGGTAAATAGGGAACAGTGGACCTGAATTCCGGGCAGGAACAGCGGAAAGGATTCCCCTGCGCTGGTTTGCCCTCATATTTCGTCAACTGCTCGACGGTTGCACAGATAAAAACCCTATTGATTAGCAGGGTGAAAAGGAGTATGAAAGGCACATCTCTCGAGTCGATCTTTCGAGCAGTACCTATTCATCAGAAGTTAATGGTTGTTTTCTCAGCTTGCAGACTGAAAGGGCCGCCGAGCAGTTTCATAGTTGATCTCAGGCGCAACGGCAAACAGAATTCTCACACCCAACTATAGGAGAAATCGCAATGTCCAAAAAAAAGAAGAGCGTGACTCGCAGACGTTTTCTGGAGCAAGTCGGATTGGCAGGAGGCTCGGCGGCGCTTTACGAAACGATGACCGCGCTCGGACTGATTCATCTTCCGGAAGCGTGGGCCGGCCCACCTGAACTTCCCCAGGGTTCAGGAACAGGCAAATCAGTTGTCATCCTCGGCGCCGGCATTGGCGGGCTGACCGCTGCCTATGAACTGACACGCGCAAATTACACCTGCCAGATTATTGAATTGACCGACCGAGCCGGTGGACGGAATCATACGGCGCGCCGCGGCACCATAGTCAAAGAGGTGAATGAGAACGGAGTTGAGACCGAACAGGTCTGCAACTTCGACGAAGGCCTCTATCTGAATATGGGTCCGGGGCGGCTCCCTTACCACCATCGAAGAGTGCTGCACTACTGCCAGGAATTAGACGTAGCCCTCGAAGTCTATGTTATGGAGACGATGGCCAATGTTTTCCAGAGCGACAAGGCTTTCGGCGGCAAGCCTCAGATCAAGCGGCAAATCGCCAACGACACGCAGGGCTACATCGCCGAAATGTTGGCCAAGGCTGTGAATCAGGGCGCTCTGAATGCCGAACTAAATGCGGCGGACCGCGATAACCTTCTTTGTCTCCTGAAAAATTTCGGCGACCTGGGCCAGAACGACATCTGCGGCAAGTGCGGACAGAACAAGTGCAACAAATGCAATTTGAGTTGTGACGCTTGCATAAGCTGCAGCAAACAGTGCGTGACGTGCTTCCGCTATTCCGGCTCAACCCGCGACGGCTGCGAGATAACGGTGCAAAAACCCTGCGACCCGGGACCAACGCTCAACCTGAGTGAGTTGCTCAGGTCCGAATACTGGCGCTACCGCTTCTACCAGTCGTTCGAGTACGAATGGCAGCCGACACTTTTCCAGCCTGTTGGCGGCATGGACAAGATCGTTGATGGATTCGTAAGAAAGATCGGCTCGCTCATCCACTACAACACGAAAGTGCTGGACATAAAAATTAGCAACGACAACGTCGCCGTGGTCGTAGAGGACCAGGGTTCGCACCGGACTATTGAGGCGGACTACTGCATCAGCAATATTCCGCTACCGCTGCTCACGAAATTCGAGAAGGCGTTCGATCCCGGTTTCGCGGCTGCGGTTAACCAATGCGAGTATGCTCCAACCTGCAAGCTTGGCTGGCAGGCCAACGAGCGCTTCTGGGAATCGGACAAGAACCAGATCTACGGCGGCATCAGTTATACGGACGATCCAATCACGCAGATGTGGTATCCGTCGTATGACTACTTTACCAAGAACGGCACGCTGACCGGCGTCTACAATTACGATGATGATGCGCGCGCCTTCGGAAAAATGAGCCTTGAGGAACGCATCATTACGGCGCGCCGGGGCGCGGTAAAGCTTCATCCGGAATTTGCGGACACGCGACTGGTCCCTTCCGACAAGGCTATCTCGATCGCCTGGCAAAATATTCCGAGCGAAGGCGGTGGCTGGGCCGACTGGAAACCGGGCAGCGAGGCTGACGCGAAGGCCTACTCGCGACTGCTGGCTCCGGATCGCCGCTTTTATGTCGTGGGCGATCAGGTATCGCAACTGCCGGGCTGGCAGGAAGGCGCCATGATGTCTGCGCAACACGTCGTCGAACAAATTGGCGGCAGACGATTGAAGACGGTGCCGTTGATCAAGCACGCGCCGAATACTCGCCGTCTGGTTCAGGGCCGTGGCTAGACGACGCTTGCTGTGTCGATGGTTGTTGTCGAGGAATCCGTGCGCGGTTACGGATTCCTCGGACACGCTAATGTTAGGTAAACGGAGGTTACTATGGCTGAACAAGATCAAATAGATTTTGAGTCGTATGTGTCTGAACAGATTGCTCCAAGACTAAGTAAGGCTGCCAACGTTCCGCTTCTCATGCTTACGTGCATGGATTCTCGCTACCCACATCGGATCATCCAAACAATGGACTCCAGAGGGTTACGCGGGAAATACGATCAACTGATTTTGGCCGGCGCGAGCTTGGGAATCGTCCATAAGCGGGAGTGGCAGACCACGTTTTTGGATCAACTTGGCTTTGCGATCAAAGAGCACGGGGTGACGGAAGTAATGATACTCGATCACCGAGACTGCGGTGCTTACAAGAAACTCCTGAAGCCTGGTGTCGGCCCGGAGGATCCGAAGAAAGAAAAGAAGGCCCATATTAAGATCTCTAAAAAGGCTATCAGCCTCATAACCAAAAAGTGCAAGGAGATAAAAGAAGTTCATTGTTTGCTTCTGCCCATCGAAACGGTTGAAGAATTAGCCAGTTGGCCCTAACTACGTTTAGCAAAACGTACCACCATCCGGGTCATTCACGGCATTCAGTGGTGGCGCAAAAGTGTGTTGCTATCTTCGGGGCATTAGCCCGACCGTGAGGGCGGGTTCAAGAAATGTTACGCAAGGAGCCCTCTCTGACGGTCGGGCTAGCGCCCCCGGTGTCCAGACTGGCAGCAACACACAATTACTGCCCAGTGCTGTTGACACTCTGGGCTGACGATGTTTCAATAGCGTTGACAAAAACGTGGTGAGTTAAGGCGACTTGCGGCCACGTAAAAGAATCCGCTAAACAGCTCGGCGAGTCTTTCAACCGCTGCTCTTATCAGGTTTGAAGAAAGGCCCCGCGTTGTTAACGGCGCGGGGCTTTTGCATGCGGAAAACGATCTTTGAGCTTTGGGCTTTGGTCTTTGTAGAGCTTGCACCGCGCGGCTTAGACCAGCAGCATTCAGAAGTGCAGTTAAAGATCAAAGATCGAAGACCAAAGATCAAAAGCGATTCCTTTCGATGAAAACGTTTCTGGAAACTTTAAGAGAACGCATCGTCGTCTTTGACGGCGCGATGGGCACAAATCTCCAGGTGCAGAATTTAACGCTGGAAGATTTTGGCGGCCTGCGTTTCGAAGGCTGCAACGAACATCTCCTGATTACCCGCCCCGACGCCGTCGAGAATGTGCACACCGGTTTTCTCGACGTCGGCTGCGATGTGATCGAGACCAACTCGTTTAATGGCACTCCGGTCGACTTCGCCGAGTACGACATGGCGGACCAGGCTTATGACATGAACGTCCGCGCCGCCCGGCTTGCCAAACGCATCGCGGCGGATTACTCGACGAAGGACAAGCCGCGCTGGGTCGCCGGCTCGATGGGGCCCGGCCGCAAGCTGCCCACGCTCGGTCATATCAGCTTTGCCGATCTAAAAGCCGCGTATGGCGAACAAGTTCGGGGCTTGCTGGACGGCGGGGTCGATCTGCTGATCGTCGAAACCTGTCAGGACCTTTTGCAGACAAAAGCTGCCCTGGCGGCGATCTTCGAACACTTCGAAAAGCAGCGCGTGCGCGTGCCCGTGATCGCGCAGGTGACGATCGAAGTTTTCGGCACGATGCTAAACGGCACCGAAATCAGCGCCGCCCTGACCGCCCTCGCGCCATTCCCCATCGATGTCATCGGGATGAACTGCGGCACCGGTCCGCGGCATATGACCGAAAGCATTCGCTATCTTTGCGAGAACGCGCCGCTGCCCGTCTCGATTTTGCCGAACGCCGGCCTGCCCTCTGTCAAAGAGGGCAAGATGCACTACGACGAGACGCCGGAGACGTTCGTCAATCAACTCGTTCACTTTGCCAGTGACTTTGGCGTCAACATCGTCGGAGGCTGTTGTGGCACAACGCCCGCGCACTTAAAGCTGGTCGTGGAAGCAATGCAGCGGATTACTCCAAAGTCGCGCGATGCCCACATCGTGCCGGCGGCTTCGTCAATCTATTTCCAACAGCCTTACGTACAGGACGCGTCGTTTCTGATCGTGGGCGAGCGCGTCAACGCCAGCGGCTCGAAGAAAATGCGCGACTTGCTCAACTCGGAAGATTGGGATGGACTGGTTTCGCTGGCCCGCGAACAGGAGCGCGAAGGCGCGCACGTGCTCGACGTCAACGTCGATTTTGTTGGTCGCAACGGCGAGAGCGACATGCACGAGTTAGCATCGCGTCTGGTGACGAATATCAAAATTCCTTTGATGTTCGATTCGACTGAATGGCAGAAGATGGAAGCAGGCCTGCAACATGCCGGCGGCAAATGCATTCTCAATTCGACCAATTATGAAGACGGCGAGCCACGCTTCGCTAAAGTACTTGACCTCGCTAAGAAGTACGGCGCCAGCGTCGTCATCGGCACGATCGACGAAGAAGGCATGGCCCGCACAGCCGATGGAAAATTTCAAATTGCGAAGCGCGCTTACGAGCAGGCGACGCAGAAGTACGGCGTCCCGGCTGACGACATTTTCTTTGACGCGCTGGCGCTGCCGATTTCCACCGGCATTGAGGAAGATCGCCGCAACGCGCTCGAGACAATCGAGGGCATTCGTCGCATCAAGCAGGAACTCCCGGGCTGTTTCACGATTCTCGGCGTTTCGAACATTTCGTTCGGTTTGAACCCGGCTTCGCGCGTCGTGCTCAATTCGGTTTTTCTGCATGATGCAGTCGAAGCGGGCCTCGACGCGGCGATCGTTAACGCCAGTAAAATTGAGCCGCTCAATCGCATTGAAGAGCGGCAACTCGAAGTTGCCCGCGATCTGATTTACGACCGGCGAAAGTTTGATGGCGATGTCTGCACCTATGATCCGCTTACTGAATTCACAAAGCTCTTCGAAGGCGTTTCGACGAAAACGAAGAAGAGAGAAGCACACGGCGCGACCGTCGAAGAGCGGCTGAAAAACCACATCGTCGACGGTGAAAAACTTGGCCTGGAAGAAAATCTAAAGGCCGCCTTGGGAAAATATTCCGCGCTCGACATCATTAACAACATTCTGCTCGACGGCATGAAAGTCGTAGGCGATCTGTTCGGCAGCGGCCAGATGCAGCTTCCTTTTGTTCTGCAATCAGCGGAAGCGATGAAAGCCGCCGTGCGTTTCCTCGAACCGTTCATGGAAAAGAAAGGCGGCGCCACCGCAAAGGGCACGATGGTGCTGGCCACTGTGAAAGGCGATGTCCACGATATCGGTAAGAACCTGGTGGACATCATCCTGACGAACAATGGTTATCGCGTCATCAATCTTGGCATCAAGCAAACCATTGACAACATTCTTACTGCTTACGAAGAGCACAAGGCCGACGCAGTCGGGATGAGCGGCCTGCTGGTAAAATCAACTCTGATCATGAAAGAAAATTTGGAAGTGATGAACCAGCGCGCGATAGATGTGCCGGTCGTTCTCGGTGGCGCGGCCTTGACGCGCCGCTACGTCGAAGACGATCTGAAATCACTTTATAAAGGAACGCTCTTCTACGCGCGCGATGCCTTCGCGGGCCTGCACACGATGGACAAGTTGATGTCAGGTGACGGCCATGCTGGCGCTGAAGGCGAAGCCACCATTGCCGTAGTGAGCGGCAACGGTGATGAAGTGTCAGAACCGGGAGCGGTAGCGACCGGGTCCGCGCTTGCTGAAGAATTGCTCGCCGAAGAAGCCAAACTCGGCATCCGCAGATCAGCGAGACCGCGGAAAGTTTCAGGCGACACAACGCACACGGTTAGATCGGATGTGCTTGAAGCCGTTCCGATTCCAGAACCGCCGTTTTACGGCTCGCGCGTCGTCCAGGATATTTCGCTTGACGACGTCTTCGCTTACGTCAATGAAACTGCGCTCTTCAAAGGTCAATGGCAATTCAAGCAGGGCCGGAAATCCGCGGAAGAGTATCAGGCTTTCGTCGCGGAAAATGTAAGGCCAGTGTTCGACAATTTGAAAGAGCGTTGTCAGCGTGAGCGCTTGCTCGTGCCGCGCGTTGTCTATGGTTACTTTCGTTGTCAATCGTCTGGAAATGATTTGATCGTTTACGACGTCGAGGAAAGAGTTGAGCGCGCGCGGTTTACATTTCCGCGACAGCCTGGCGGTAAGAGATTGTGTCTGGCTGATTATTTCGCTTCGGTCGATTCAGAGAGACTGGATGTGGTCGCATTTCATTTGGTGACCGTGGGCCGCCGCGCCAGCGAATATTCGCAAGAGTTATTCAAGCGAGACAACTACACCGACTATCTCTACTTTCATGGCTTGAGTGTCGAAAGCGCCGAGGCACTTGCGGAACTTTGGCATAAACATATTCGCGCCGAGTTAGGCATTGCTGAAAACGACGCAAAGAACCTTAACGAGCTTTTCCGTCAGGGTTACCAGGGATCACGTTTCAGTTTCGGCTATCCGGCGTGCCCGAATCTTGAGGACCAGGCAAAGCTGTTTGAGTTGCTCGATCCTTCGCGCATCGACGTTGAACTAAGCGAGGAGTTTCAATTGGAGCCGGAGCAGTCGACTTCTGCTATCATCATCCATCATCCGGAAGCGCGATACTTTTCGATTGAGTAGGCCACGTTTGCGGCTCTGCCGTCCGATGTGCGGAAGGCTTTGCCTTTCCGCGAGAGCTTATTTCGAGATTAAGCGAGGCTGTGCCTCGCATGCCGAGGCTTAGCCTCTTGGAAGACTTAGGAGAAACATCTGCCGGAAAGCCCGAGGCTTTCCGCACCTCAGGCGGCGAAGCCGCGGTACGGTCATCATCCGAAGCGTTCGGGCTTTCAGCTTTGCCCCACGCTGGTCACTCGCAGATTCTCGTACCGGCGAAAGAAGAACTCGCGGTGCTTTCGCCCTTCGAGAGCTTCGCCTTTCGTCTCACGCACCGCATGAATCAAGGTCGCTGGAAGCGGTTTTGGACCTGGTGCCAGAGCCTGTTTGGCGCGGGCTGGATACACCTTTCAACCTATAATTTGATACGTGTTTACGGCCTCGAAAATATTGAAGCAGTCGATCATGATCGGCCGGTCTTACTCGTTGCTAATCATCGATCGTTCTTCGACATGTACGTGGTTTCGACCACGCTGTTTCGGCAGACACGTTGGCGTAAACAACTTTTCTTTCCGGTGCGCGGGCGGTTCTTTTATCAATCGCCGGCCGGAATGTTTGTGAATTTGGTGATGGGTTGGTGGTCGATGTATCCGCCATTTTTTGTGACCGGCGAAGATCCGCTGCCAGAGAAACGAGCGTTTGATAAGTATTCAATGCGGCGATTGACGCAAATCTGTCGTGAAGGCGCCGGCAATGTGATCGGCTTTCATCCCGAAGGTACGCGCAACAAAAGCGACGATCCCTATTCATATTTGCGGCCCCAGCCGGGTGTCGGCAAGTTGATCAAAGATGCGAACCCGCAAGTCGTTCCGATTTTCATCGCGGGCCTGGGGAATAAGCTGGCGAAGCAGGTCCTGGGGAATTGGTTCGGCGGTCAGCAGATCAGAATTCATTTTGGCAAGCAACTTGATTTGTCCGAGTTCATGGTTAAGAAGGATCATGCACGGACTTACAAGGAGATTGCGGAATTCGTGATGAGTAAAATTGCAGTGCTTGGTGAACAAGATCGCGTAGCGATGAGCGCGTTCTAAGCCGCGTTAGCGGCGAAATGTTTATAGTTTCACACCGGTTCCCAACCCTTGGTTTTTCCGAGCGGAGCGAAATCTTCGAATTTCGCTCCGCTCGGACTTTGTAACAGCTATGGTTATCGTCTATAAACATTTCGTTCCTACGGAACGAATTCTGAGTTGAACTGATGGCGTTACCACTGGTCATAGTTAACCCCGCATCGGCCGACGGCGCGACGGAAGAGAACTGGCCTAAGATTGCCAGCGATTTGCGCACCCACTTTGGCGCGTTTTCAGTTTCGTTCACTGAAGCGATCGGCGATGCGCGTGGTCTGGCCGCGGAAGCGGCAAAGCAGGGCGCGAAACTGATTGTCGCTTGCGGTGGCGATGGCACAATCTCAGAAGTAGCCAGCGGAATAATCGAATCTGGCCAGGAAACTGAGTTGGGAATTTTGCCGAGCGGGACCGGCGGGGACTTCCGCCGCAGCCTGAAGATCTCAACCAACGTCGCTACCGCGGCGCGGGCGTTGTGCGAAGGCCGCACGCGTTTGATCGATTCCGGCCGCGTCACTTTTGTCAATCATGACGGCGAGCGCGAGACTCGTTATTTCGTCAATGTTGCTTCGTTTGGGATGAGCACCGCGGTGCTGGAACGCCAGAAAAGCGGCGACGTTAAGAAATGGTTTCCATCAGTGGGCTCCCGCAGGATCACCAACAAACTTTCTTACGCCGCGGCGACGCTGCAAACAACGCTTGAGTCGTCGCCAACTGAAGTTTATACGCAGCTCGATGAACAGGCTGAACGTCGTTTACGCGTGGCGGAATTCTGTGTCGCCAATGCGCGCTATTACGGCGGCGCCATGAAGATTGCGCCCTATGCGAAACTTGACGACGGATTTTTCGATGTCATCACAATAGGCGACGCGGGCGCGTTCAGGATTCTCGCCAATTCACCGCGGCTGTATTTCGGCACGCATCTGCGAATGGATGAGGTCAGCCACACGCTTGCTAAACGAGTCATCGCGCGCCCGGCGAATAAGGACGCTCGCATCGCCGTAGAGCTCGACGGTGAAGTAGTCGGCCGTCTGCCGTCTACCTTTCAGATCTTAGCCCGTGCTTTACGAGTGCGCTGTTGATTTGAACTGGAGCGGCAAGCGCACCGTGCAAAGCCGCTTTCGATCACTGGAACAATGTTCGAACGACGCCACGAAAAACTTGCGCCGATAAATGTATTCGTCAGACGGATCATTGCTTCTTTGGGAATCGCGGTCGCACTGATCGCGGTGGCCTTGACCATTGGGATTTCAGGTTATCACTGGCTGGCGGGATTCGATTTCGTCGATTCATTATTGGAAGCCTCGATGATTCTCGGCGGCATGGGTCCGGTTAATCCGCTGCCGACAGAAGACGCGAAGATCTTCGCTTCAATGTATGCGCTCTTCAGTGGCTTGATCTTCATCGCGGTCATGGGCGTGGTGCTTTCGCCGATCGTCCACCGATTCCTGCATAGCTTTCACATCGATGAGAAAAACGTTGACAAGAACTAGCAAGCTGGAATTTCCGGTCTGCTCTGCTTTCCAACTTCAAGATTGCAATGGTAATGCTGCATGCACAGAGTATTCAATTGCGCGATACTCGTCCGTTGATGTCGAAAGTTCTGGCTCTGCTACCAACTCTCGGATCCGGTCAGGTTGTCGATGTCTCTGGTTAAGAGCTAAAGTCCGGATTTCCCACCCAAAAAATTTTCGCGCACGTAACGCACCGTATCATTCAACGTGTCGCCGGGATCGCGCGGCGTGAAACCGAGTTCGCGACGGGCTTTCGAGTGATTCAGATACCAAAAGTATTCGGCCATCTGAATGGTGTCGGCTTCCACCGGCGAGGTCAGGTTCCATTGGCGAAACAGCGAATCGATTACTTGCGCGCCGGCGACGGCGAATTTTGACGGAAAGGCCAGGCGCGGCGATGGAACTTTCGTCAATCTCTCCAATCGATCGAAAAACTTCACAAAGGTCCAATTGACTGCGCCCAACAAATAGCGCTCGCCGTGGCGGCCTTTTTTCATCGCGGTAATAAATGCTTTCGCGGTGTCCCGCACGTCAACGAAACTCAATCCGCCGTTGGGCACGGCCGCGATTTTCCGCGCCATGAAATCGAGCACAACTTTTGTCGAACTCAAGCGCTCATCACCAGGACCGAGCAACAAACTCGGATTTACGATGACCAGCCGTAGTCCTTTCCCGTTGAAGCGTTCCAGCGCGGCCATTTCCTGATAAGCCTTGCTGGCGTAATAGGGCCAGCGCGCGATGATGTCCAAAGGCGGCGGGTAGGTTTCGTCGGGAACGACGTCGCCGTTTTCAGTTACTGCGATCGTGCCGCTGCTAGATGAGAGCACGATCGTTTTCACGGCGGCCTTCTTTGCCGCATCGCATAACAGGCGCGTACCGTCGACGTGCAGCTTATACATTTCGCGCGCGTCGTCGCGTTCGCGCGAAACTTTGCCGGCCAGGTGATAGATCTCGTTAATGCCATCAACGGCGCGCGCGACATCGCCGGCGTTTGTGACCGAGCCTTCGATGGTGTCAACCCCAAGATCGGCGAGCCATTCCGGAATCGAAGTGGCCATCACACGAATGTCTTTCGCGCCGGACTCGACAAGTTGGCGCACCAAATGCGAGCCAAGAAAACCGGTCCCCCCGGTCACCAAAATAGTAGGCGGAATTTTCTTGACGATGGCCGCGTGCTTCTTCGTGCTCGTTTTGCGAGGCACGATCTGCGCGGTGCGCGTTTTTGACGTTGTTTTCGACACTAATTAACCACAGAGGACACAGAGAAGATTAAGCAAAGACTAAACGGATGTTGCAGCTATGAAGATTGTCACGCAAATGTTTTTGCTGGTTGTTGAGTCTTCTCTGTATCCTCTGTGGTAAATAGTTCTAAGCTTCCGCCGACGCAAATTCTTCTTCGCCTGATTCGATCCGCATCCGGCCGGCGCGACGCTCTGCTTTCCACTGCTCGCGAATGGCTTTAGCGTCGAAGGGTACGCGCGTATCATCGCGCAGATTTACAACTTCATGCCGCACCCAGGCAGCGATCAAACGATAAGCTTCGGCGCGGGCCATGCCGCGGGTCATCTCTTCAAGTTCTTCGAAGGGCAAGAAGCGGCCGATGCGCGCGCCCACGTCGCGGCTCTTAAGAATCGTCGATCCCTTGGGAAAAGCCTGGTACGTGCCGGCAAGATGAACCGGCAGAATGCCGACCCGCGAAGCGAGCGCGAGATAACCAATCACCGGTTTGAAGTCAGCCATTCGTCCGGTCATTGAGCGCGTGCCTTCGGGGAAGATCAGCGCGTTGTAACCGCGATCCAGAAACGAGCGCGCATGGCGCAAGGACTGGCGCAACGAACCCGTGCGCTCCATCGGCACCAGGTTCGTAAAGTTTTCCATGTACGCCCGCTTGTATTTCGTATCGAAGAAATAATCCGCCGCCGCCAGGGCGACCAGGTCCCGGCCCGCATCGCCCAATGCCATTTTCGTCAGGCCCATGTCGAGATGCGAGCTATGGTTGGCGGCGACGATGAAATTAGTGTGAAAGGGGATGTTGCCCTGGCCCTCATATTTGGTCCGCAAGAGTTTCTCATAAAAGGCCCGCTGGACGAGGTCGACGCCCTTGTTGCCAATAGTTTTTAAGAACTCCGGAATGTGGATCTCTTCGTCTCTCTTCTCAGATTCAAGACGCAGCCGCGTGGTGTCACGTCGCGCCCTGGGCGCCGGCTGGCGGTTGACCACGCTCAAAAGCTCGCGCATATCCTGAACTTCATTCAAACGATCGGGCGCCGTCAACGAACCGCCGGCGTTCTCGATCGCGGTGGCCAACTCAACGAACATCAAGCTGTCAAAACCGAGATCGCTGAGACGCGAATTGATCGACACTTCATCAAGAGAGCGATTCGTCACGCTGGCAACGATATCGATCAGCCACGATGCATCGCTGTCAATCTCCTCTCGCCTTTCACCGACGGTTGCCGAGCGCTCTTTCTCTTCCATCATCAGCATCGTCTTCACAACTTCGCGCCGTTTGACCTTCCGCGTGGCGGTGCGTGGCAATTCCTGATCGGTGAAATGCAGGGCCTTCACTCGCTTGTAGTAAGGCAGGTGCGCGGACACTTCGCGAAAGTGCTCTTCGATCTTGCGGCGCACTTCCGGACGGGAAAGCGCGATGTCGTATTCTTCGTCAGGCACAACCATGCAGGCGACCTTTTCGCCGATGCCTTCAGGCAAACCGACCACGCTTAACTCTTTGATGTAGGGCGATTCCTGATAATGCTCTTCCACCTCGTCGGGATAGACGTTCTTTCCATTCGTGTCGACGATGATGTCTTTCGAGCGTCCGACGAGAAATAAATTACCTTCATCGTCGATGCGGCCCAGATCGCCAGTGTACAGCCAGCGATCGACGAGTGTCTGTCGCGTTGCCTCTTCGTTTCCGAAATAGCCGACCATCACGTTAGGCCCGCGCGCAATTACTTCGCCGACGCCAGCCGCATCCGGATCCTTGATCTGCACCTGAACTCCGGGCAAAGGTTTGCCAACAGTCCCCGCGAGCATTCGATTCTCAGGACGCGTCACCGTGAGCACAGGCGAGGCTTCGGTCAGACCGTAGCCTTCGAGAATAGTAAAGCCGAGTCCTTGAAAATCGCGCTGGACGCTTTGATCCAAAGCCGAGCCGCCGCTGATGAAATAGCGAATGCGTCCGCCCATGCCTTCGTGAATCGGATAAAACATGACCTGGCCGAAATTCAGCGGCGTCTTGTCGCGCAACCAGGCGTTGAACTTGATAAGAAGATCGACGCCCTCACCGACCCACTTGCCACGTTCATGCAAGCGGTTTTTGATGCGCCGGTGCAGTAACTCCCACAACGCGGGCACACCAACCATGCCGGTGACGTGGCCGTTCTTGATTGCCCGGGCGAGATGCTCGCTGGTTAATTCAGGCAGGTAAGTGATCTGCGCCCCACGGCTGAGCGGGGTCAGAAATCCGGTCGAGAACTCGAACGTGTGATGCAGCGGCAGCACTGACAGGACGCCGTCGCTGGTGTCCATGTCGAAGATCGAAGCGAGCATTGACACCATGCTGGTGAGGTTGCGATGTGAAAGCATCACGCCTTTAGGACGGCCGGTCGTGCCGGAAGTAAAGATGAGCGAAGCTACCGATTGTGCCGGCACGCGCTGTGGCAACAGGGCGATGCGTTGATCTTCGATTTCCTGGGCGGGCATCTCGAAAACTTCATCGAACGTCCACAGCTTGATCGAATTCAGACCGGCCGTTTTCAGTTTCGCGCTCAGCTCAGAACGCTCTTCCAACAGTTTCGGGCTAATAACGATCCCTGACGCATCGCCCGCCCGCGCAAAGTTAACAACTTCATCTGTCGAGCTCTCTGGATCAACGGGAATGCAGGTCGCGCCCGCCTTGAGCACTCCAAAGTAAGTCATGCCCCACTCAGGCGCATTGTGGCTGAACAACATCACGCGATCGCCGGCCTTGATTCCATGACTGGCCAGAAACGCAGCGGCCCGCGTGGCCAGTTCGCGCAAGTCAGCGTAGGTGTATTGCTCCTTGTGACCGTCGCGCTCAATGCGCATAGCGACGCGCGTGGCGTGGCGCTTGGTCGTCGTCTCGAACATTTCAATAAGATCGCGATACGTGTAAATGCGCCTGGGCTGCTTGCGCATGTCCTCTTCCAGCGTCGGCAGCACCCATTTCTTCAAGCCGGGCAGATGCGTATCGAGCCAATAGCTGTACCAATCAAACGTTTCGGGATTCCACGTCAGCAGTTGCCGCTCTTCTTCGCGAATCCGATCGAACAATGCGCGCACATTATCCGAACGAAAGATGTAAGCATTCTCAACCGTGAACGGATGAAACATCTCGAAGGCGTCTTTCGCTTCGCGCGTGGACTCTTCGACTTGATCGACGGCACTCTTCATCCGGTTAATCACGCCCTCGTAACGCCCGCCGCCCCAGCGCGGTTTCGCTTTATCGAGCAGCGAAGAGACCTTCTTCGCAGTGTTGCTGATCATCGGGATCGAAGTGGAGTCAAAACGCTCAGGCGAAACCGGACGAGGTTCGATGCGCGCTGAAATTTCGCGGAAAAGACGCAGTCCATCCTTCTTTTCCAGTTCCTGTTGCCGGCGATACAAGCCTACCAGGCCGATAATACGTTCCATGTTATTGGGATTCGAATCGCCGGTCGCTGCCTGGTAAACCAGTTTTGGTTCTTCAAGGCATGCCTGCGCGGCCACCGCGAGCATCACGGCCGCGATTTGATCGACCGGAGTGATGTCGAGGATTAATTTCTTATTCGAAGGAATTTGGCGCTGACCTTTCAGCGCCATGAAAATGATCGGCGCGGTCGTGGTGAATCCCTCGTTCCAGCCGGGAAATGGATAGCTGATCGCGGACTCGACGATGCTGGGGCGGACGATGCTGCGCACCAGTCCGGTTTCCGCGGCGACGAGTTGCTCGCCCAATGCTTTAGTGTAGGTGTAGATGTTGGGCCAGCCCCAGAACTTGGCGCGCTCGATGCCAAGATCGGTCAGCCGGTTTCGAATCCACAGCTTTCGCTCGCGCGCAACGGCAAGTCCGAGTGCGTCAGGATCGTCAGGGTCGCGGACTTCTTCGTTCAAGCGCTTGCGAGCCTGCTCGCGAAAGTGGGCGATCATCATCGCGTCTTTAGCTTCTTCGCGAGCGCGTTCGGAGAGTTTCGCGCAATCATGAATTTCCTGCTCGGCAGAGAATTCAGCGCCTTTCAATTTGTCTTTACGAGGAAAATATCCGATGACCTCGTCATTTTCCCAGACTGCGCCTGAACGATCGCCGGCAACGAAGCAGGTAGAAATGTGTATCAGGCACGGGCGCTTCATGCGCCTGGCAAACGCAATCACGTTTTGGGTGCCGACGACGTTAGTGCGCAATGCGCTCTCGAGCGTGGGATTGAAAGTCACATTGCCGGCGGAATTGATCACCACGTCAACATTGTTCGCAATTTGTTGCGCCTCTTCATCGGTAAATCCGAGGTGGTCTTCACCTATGTCGCCGCCCACAACGACGACTTTGTCGCGGATAAATCCGTCAAGGGCGTTTCTATATCTTTCCCGCAAAGGATCGAATGGCGGCGCCGTGATCACGTGGTCCCAGAACCGGGTTTCAGATTCTTCCTGCGAGCGAGCGCGCACGGTGACATACACTCGGCCGATGTTCGGAAAGCGATGCAGCAACATGCTCAAACACACCTTGCCGAGAAAGCCGGTGCTGCCGATCAGAAAAATTTTGCGGCCATTATAGATTTCAGTTGGCGAGAACTTGGTCATTACTTATCAATTCGCTCATTTACACTTGCGCAGTTCGCACCTGATTTAGCGCCATGATGCTTGAGTAAACCGGCGATATCCAAGTATTTCTTCTTCGTAGCAATATCCAAGGCAGTACCTTCGTCTCCAGGAATATTGACGTCGGCCCCGCGAAACAAGAGTTCCTTCACGACCTTGAGCCGTCCGTAATATGTCGCTTCTGTAAGCGCGGTATCACCGAGTTGCTCGCGCGCATTCACGTCTGCACCTTCATCAAGCAAGTAACGCACGGCCTCAACTTTTCCTTCGCCTGCCGCCAGAAAAAGCGGCAGACAACAATTGCCGCGGGCGTTCACGCTCGCGCCCGCTGAGTGGAGGGCGCGCATGCGACGAAGATCTCCATCCACGGTTGCTTCAGCAAAGAGTCGCTGCCTTATCTGTTGTTTTTGCTGTCTGGCTCGTGGCAAGGCGTTCACGATCGCGAACGAAAGTGTCAGCGTGCTTGCGAAGGCATAGATCTTCGGCAAATGTTTTGTGATCGTCTCTCTCACAACTCTATTCCATATCAGCAATGCCAATCATTGGTTGATGCAACATCGTGATCTCGGCGGAGTTACCCATGTAGCTGCGCGCCAAGGCAATCGCTTCGGTCAAATTATCGGCGCGCTCCCAGCCCAGCATCGCCGGCACGTGAGCATTCTCCGCGCCGGCGGCGATCACTTTTCCGACATGCTGGCGGCCGTTCTCGCCCCAGTACCACATGAAAAACGGATGCGCGCCATGATAAGCGTTGCCGCGCCGGTACATCTCGATATAGCTGGGATTGTTAGCGAACTCGCGCTCGTATTTGTCGCGGAGATAAACCGCGTCGCGCGATTCCGGCAGCAACCGATTGAAGAACTCGATGTAACTGGGATGGAAATCGTGATCGAATTGGTCGTAACACGGATGATGAATGATCAAAACGCCGCCCTTTTTCAGCAGCGGCTTGTGGCGATAAAAATTGAAGTGATAACCCAGTCCCATTACCTGCACCAGCAACGGATTCAGGATCGAGTAAACATTGTACGGCGAGATGTCGGGAATTCCGGTAATCAGAATGTCGCATTGTCCGCGCACCGGAATTATGTATTGCTGAAATGCTTTTTCCAGAATCTTTTCGTGAACGGGATCGGTTTTTCCCGCAAAGCAGGCCGTCATTTCATATTGCGAAGGCCGCGAATGCAGCAGCTTCCGTCGCGCGGGCCGCGGCAACTTGCCCATCGCGTAGCGCATGGCCTCGAACTTCATACGATCGAGTGCGGTAAAGTCGTCCTCGTTCTTGATCAGGAAATCCATGTCGCCCTTGTACATGCGATTGTTGATCGAAGTTTCAATATGAAAGACGTTCACGTGCTGGTCGACGATTTTGCCGAGACGAACGCATTTGTGATTCAGTTCTGAGCGCGCGGGATCCATGTAACTGTCGGAGTCGCGAATCGTCTGGGGCTCGTGATGAGCACGCAGAGATTCGTAATCGCAAAGACCAACCGCAACCGACTTGTGACCGCCGTCCATGGGTACGAAATTGATGTTTACATAAATGAGCAGATCGCTTTCAGCCGCGCGGCGATTGAGCACCAGCGGCTCTTTGTGCTTGCTTTCGCCGATCTTCAGCAGGCCTTCCTTCCACTCCGCGTCGTGGTTGTAATAACGATCGGGATAAAACGCGTCGAAGATCTTCGCGCCTGACATTCGTTTCATTTCCCACGCGGTCATCTTGCGGTGAAGGGAATTGGCAATGATGATGTGAACGTCCTCGACGCCGTGGCCGGCCAGCATGTCGAGCACGATTTCAAGAACCGTCTGCCGAATGTCGGGGGTGGCCATTGGCGGCAGCGGCAAGCTGATGTCATCGACTGCGATTGTGACTTTCATTCCCGGCTCGAGTTGCGCAAACAGCGGATCGCAACCAAGCGGATGATTGAGCGCATAACGAATCGCTGCCTCGCGGTTCGGCAGGCCCTTGAGTGGCGGGTTTGAATAAAGGACGCGCGTTCCCACCGGCAGGTCTTCGAGAATGAAGTCCTCGCCTGACGGCATGATGCGCGGCGCGCTGTCGCTGTCGATGTAAACGATCGATTCGTGTGTCTTGCGTCGTAACTGAAGAGCCATAGTGAAGTTCCAGGTTCTATTTCAGATTCAAAATCGGCCAATCATGATGCAGAGCCGTTTGCCGCAAACGAAAATCGGGATTAACCGCGGCCGGATGTCCGACGATAGAAAGCATCGGCAGGTCGCTGATGCTGTCGGTGTAAGCGAACGACTGACTGAGACTGATACCCTCGCGTTCGGCAAAGGTTCTGATCCACGAAGCCTTCGTCGCCGCTGCCATAACGGGCGGCAGCAGTCTGCCGGTTGCCACTCCGTTGACGAACTCAAGACGATTGGCGACATGATCCTGGATCCCGAGATACTCCATTAAAGGCTTCACCGAAAAATCGAGGGCGCCAGTCACGACCACCTGACGCAGACCGAGACGTCGGGACTGTTCGATCAGTTCGAAGGCGCCCGGATAAACCGCCGGCTTCAAAACGTTCATGAACAACTCGTCTGCAAAGAACCGCATCCGATCCTCGGTTTCACCTTTATACCTTTTGAAGAAGAGATCGTTGAATGCACGGCGACTGTACTGATCCGTAACAGCAAATAGTGGTACGCTCAAAAGCGTTGCGGCGCTCTTGGTAACGCTGCGGAGCAAGCTACTCTGGTTCCGGGCGTAGAAGCCTAACGTGTGCACCAGATTCGTGCTGACAAGAGTTCCTTCCAAGTCGTAAAATGCGGCCGCGGACATGATTTTCAAAGGGTAAGCACAATCGATGGAAGGGAGCAGGATGGCACACTTTTGGCGTGTATGCAACAACCATACAATCACGGCGCGCTTGCTGCGCCGAATCGTGGCCGGGTTGAAAAATGCTCGGAAAACTGAAGTGGTTTTGCTCGGGGTCTTTACGCTGGCCGGGGCTTCTGCGTGTCAAAAACAGCATCCTCCAAGCCAGGATTCCGCAGTTACTACAGGGGCATCATCGGCCGAGAGCATCCAGGAAGCGGAGCGCCTCTACCGCGAGCGGGCTGACCTAATGAAGGTCCGCGAGGCCATAGTTCAACTCCGGCATGCGCAACTGAGAGACGGGGGCAATTACGATATCGCCTGGCGACTTGCGAAATGCAATTACTACCTGGGATCGCACAACGCAAATGAAGGAGAAAAGGAGAATGCATTTCGCGAGGGCATCGAAGCCGGCAAACTCGCGGTCACATTGCAGGACAGAAAGCCTGATGGGCATTTCTGGTTAGGAGCGAATTATGGAGGCAGTGCTGAAACCAGCACTCTGGCCGGACTCGCTGAGGTTGAAGACATCAAACGCGAGATGGAAATAGTTATCAAGCTGGACGAAAAGTACGAGGGTGGCAGCGCTTACATGGTCCTCGGTCAAACATTTCTGGAGGCGCCACTCCTACTCGGAGGAGATCGAGAAAAGGCAGTTAAATATCTGGAGAAAGGCTTGCGGCTAGGTCCCAAGAATGCTCTGCTGCGGGCGCATCTCGCGGAGGCTTATCTCGCAGTCAACCGCAAAGAAGAAGCGCGCAGAGAGATCGATGCAATATTCAAGATGAAGCCAGATCCTGACTACTTGCCGGAATACGACGATGCTGTCGCGCTGGCGCGCAAGCTGCAAGCGAAGCTTAAGTAACGAGAATCTTCCGGCGCGGTTGCCCGTAACAGCTAAGGTTTGCCGGTGGCCTTCTTTAATTCTTCGAGTGTTCGCTTGTGCTCTTCGAGTTTCTTTCCTGCTTCTCCCAGTTTGCCCTGTGCCGTAAGCCGTTGATACTCGTCAAATTCCTGAATAGCGCGATTGACTAACTGCTGCGTGTTCGGTGGCGGGCCGACCTGTGGCGACGGCGTCGGCTGAGCTCCAGCGCCTGGTTTAGGTTTTCCCGGCTCAGGCTTCACTTCGGTCGCCGGCTTTGCGGCTTCTCCAAAGAGACTGTTTAGAGCCTCTTCAAAGTTGGCGCCGTACGCCAGTCGATCTTGTGTGGCCAGAACTACCAGTCGCAGCTCAGGCATGGGACTGCGTTCGGCCTGCAGGTAAACTGGCTCGACATAAAGAAGCGAGCGCCCAATCGGAATCACCAGCAAGTGTCCTCGGCGCACGTGCGACCCCTGTTGATTCCACAGTGTGAATTGTCCCGAGAGTTGCGCGTTCTGATCGATGCGAGCTTCGATTTGCAGGGGCCCGTCGATCAAACGCGACTTGGGAAAGTTGTAAACCAGCAGCGAGCCGTATAGGTCGCCATCGCATCTTCCCGCCATCCAGCCGATCATGTTGTTGCGATTAGCCGGAGTGAAAGGAAGAATCTCGACAAATTCGGTTCCGGCTTTTTCATCGGGAAGTTGCATTAACACGAAATAAGGCTCGATGGGTTGCTCCTGCTGCTGATTCTGTTCGTTGAGTCCCACTTGCCGAGGAACGTTCCAAAGATCCTCGCGCTGGAAAAAAGCGTTGATGTTCTGAGTATGATACAGGCCGAAGACTTCACCCTGCGTTTTTATGAGCGTCTCTGGATAGCGCACGTGCGCGCGTAGATCGGCGCGCATTTCGCTTGCATCATGAAAGAGAGTTGGAAACGTCGCGCGATAGGCCTGAAGCAGCGGGTCCTTGGAATCAAAGACATAAAAACTGGCGCTGCCGTTGTAAGCATCGATCACTACCTTTACGCTGTTGCGAATATAGTTGACCGTCTTGTCGCCGGCCTGATAGTGACGCGAGTAGGGGTACTCCGCGGCCTCTGTGAAAGCGTCGATGATCCAGAAGAGCCGGCCGTCGTCAGCCACCACTATATAAGGATCGTTGTCGTAAACCAGAAATGGAGCAACGCCGTCAACGATCTCTCGGATGTTTCGATGAATAAGCACGCGGCTGTCGGGCGTTACGTCGTCTGAAAACGGCAACTTTGTCGTATCGTTGAATTCCCACGCCAACAACAGGCGCCGGAAGAATCCGCCGATGCGAATGCCGCCGGTGCCTTCGTAGCTGGTCAGATTGTTGGCTTCGCCCTGCGGATAATTGAATTCCATTCGCTTGGTTTTCACGTACACATCGGTGTTCGTTTTCTGTCCGTAATAGATTTCCGGGCGAGTCACTTTAATTTCCGGAGCACTTGACTGAATTGGCATGTTTGACAGAACGAACTTTGGCATTCCTTCGGCGTCAAAACCGTTGGCCGTATTCATGGTTAAGCCGTAGCCATGGGTGTAGATTAACTTTTCATTGACCCAGTTGCGTGACGACGGCGGCAATTTTTCGGAATCGATTTCCCGCGTAGCCAGCATCATCTGGCGCTTCTGCCCGCTGATTACATACCGATCCACATCCACGTCGGTGAAGTCGTAGTAAGTGCGGATGGCCTGGATTTGCGTCAGCGTATCCTTCAGCGCGCGCCAGTCCCACAGGCGAATGTTATCGAGGGTGGGGCGATTGTTTTGAAGATCGAACGCTTCGACCGAGCTTTCAGCGACAAAGTCTCTCTGTTCAATTCGGTCGATGCCAAACGCTCTTCGCGTAGCGACTATGTTTTGTTCGATGTACGGCGTTTCTCGTCCCAACTCGTTCGGCTTAACGATGAAATTCGTGACGTAGGCAGGTATGAATACTGTGGCGATCACATAAACGACAAACGGGATTGCGATTCCGACCAGCAAAGTGCGCAGGCGGCGTTGCGTGAACGCGTTCACCAGCGCGATTGCCGCTGCCAGGATTACGGCGCCGGCAACAATCCACAATCCGGGAAGCAAATAATTCGCTTCGGTGTAAGTAACGCCCGAGAAGGTCTGGTGATCGTCCCACAGGTATGGATAGCGAGAGAGAAGTAAACGCCAGGCAAGTATGAGCAGCCACGCTGAGAGCGCACACGAAACCACTGCGATGCTGGTTTTTCGCAGAGCAGTTCCGGTGGCCGCGCCGGCAGTGGCCTGTTGAGTAAATGCCAGCACCGCATAGACCAGCGCGCCGCAAAGAATAATGAACGAAATATAAAGCAGCCATTCGCTGATCGTCTGGTGAATCGGAAGGGTAAAGAGATAGAACCCGAGCGGCTTGTGAAAGATCGGATCAGTTATGTCCGTTGGCGCTTGATTGAAATAAAGCGCAAAGCGGCGCCATTCCTGGCGCATTGCCAATCCGAAGATTAGTCCGCCAATCACCGAAACGATCCAGGCCAGCGGCCGCAACACCCGCGCGGGAGAAATATTTACCGGTTGTCTATTGATGAAGACCGTCCGCCGCTCCAGCGCATACGCGCCAAAGGCGCGTTCGACCAGCCAGAAACCGCTGCGGAGAATCAGCGTTGTCAGCGCGAAGAAGATTACAAATAATTCGATCTTCAGCCGGAACATATACCAATACACTTGGGAGTAACCCAGCGAGCCGAACCAAAGAGCCGAAACGTAAATTGAGAGTGCCCGTGCCGCTATAAACAGCAGCACGATGACCCCAAGCAACAGCCACCAACGCCAGCGGCTGCGGCGCGGCTTTGTAGGACTGACATCGATGATCTCGCCGTCGGCATCGAAAGAAATCGGTTTGCTCATGGCGCTTAGCATACTCCAAAGATTGTCAATTGCCGATGCCCGTCTCCCGTTAGCGGCTGAGAATTCTTCTATCTTGGCTGACAACCTGCACAGTGATAGACTCGGTCGCGTAGGATCGTCTCATGCTTTCTTCTGAAACAATTTTGCAGAACCGCTATCGAATTATTCGACAGCTCGGACAAGGCGGAATGGGCGCGGTCTATGAAGCCCTGGACCAGCGCCTCGATACCACCGTCGCTCTCAAAGAGACTTTGTTTGCGGATGAGAGATTACGCAAACAGTTCGAGCGGGAAGCGCGTCTACTGGCACGTTTGCATCATCAAGCGTTGCCGCGGGTAAGCGATCATTTCAACGAAGGTGATGGCCAGTTTCTGGTGATGCAATTCATTGCCGGCGACGATTTGCAAGACATGCTAACCAGAAGAAACAGGCCATTTCCGCAGGCGGAGGTTATGGTCTGGGCCGACCAACTTTGCGATGCGCTCGATTATTTACATACGCAGGATCCGCAAATCATTCATCGCGACATCAAGCCACAGAATCTAAAACTAACTTCTCGCGGTCAGATTATTCTGCTCGACTTCGGGTTGGCAAAAGGCTCGGCCGGGCAAATGTCTGTGGTCACCACTTCGGCCAGCATCTTTGGCTACACGCCGAATTACGCGCCGCTTGAACAAGTGCAGGGACTTGGCACGGACGAGCGCAGCGACATCTATTCGCTGGCGGCCACGCTTTATCATTTGCTCACCAATGTGAAACCGCCGGACGCGCTGAGTCGCGCCGGAGCCCTGGTTAACGGCCAGCCCGATCCTTTGCAACCGGCCCACAGAGTCGCTCCTCAGGTCACAAGGGCAGTCGCGTCCGTGCTTAATCGAGGCATGGCCCAGAAACGGAATGATCGTTATCCGTCAGCCTCGGAAATGGGCGCGGCCTTGCGCGCCGCGGCGAAATCGCCAGCCGAGTTTGCTGAAGCTGAAACCGTACTGGCCACCGGCGCTTTGGCGTCGCCTGACGCGAAAACTGCTGCCGGAGAACTGCCAACCAGACTGGTTGCGGAAGCGAAAACAATCGGCGCGGGAAGTGAAGCGAAAACTCTGCTGGCTACGAATGCCGGGACAGTTCGAGGCGCGACGCCACCGGGTGAAACTACAATTGTTCGGCCCGGGCAACCAGCGCAACGATCGCGAGCGTGGCTCGGCGCGGCAGCGCTGATAGTTTTGATTGCAGGAGGGGCCGGCGGCTATTACGCGTATCGATCACGGCACGGAGCGACGCTGTCGCAAACTGAGCAGGCCAAACCTCCGGTTGCGACGCAATCGGTAGAGCCAAATTTGATCGACCTACAATCGACGCCGACAAAGTCTTCTACAGAAAACTCCTCAACCACGAATACGGAAACAAAGAATGATACGGCAGCGGCTAATCCGTCGCGATCAAACACTGCGAAACAGAAAAGTGAAAAGGGATCCACGAAGGCAACCACCGGAGATGTGGCCGGTGATCCAACGCGAAACCGCGCTACCAGTCCCGTAACTGAGCTGCCCGCGCAACCGCAGGATCCGTACGCGAATCAGCCCTATCCAAATGGTCGCCGTCCCCCTCCGGATGCTGCGCCGAGGGTAAGAACTCTTCCGAACGGGACCAGAATGGTGACTCAGCCTGACGGCACGCGCATCCTCACTTTCCCGGACGGCCGAACTCGGATTTTTCCTCCGGGGACTAAGCCTAACCGCAGGAGAAATGGACTTCCATACTAGAAATGTTTCGATCGAGCGAAACCCTTCGCGTATACTTCGATTTTGGCTAAGACCCGATTCAAATAAATGGTAATCACGCCCAATGGCGTGTGCGTGGATGACCGAAGCCCTGCCGCGAAAGATGTCGGACATCGAAGCGTTTATCGCGAGGGTCCGTCGCGAGCGACGGAATTAGTTTTTCTAGAATGAGACAACAATGAGAACAAAGAGTTTCCAAAAAATGCGAATTATATTTGTCGGTTTCGCTCTGCTAACTCTTGCATTTTCTCAGACAGCATTAGCTCAACAAGCCGACAACGAATACCAGGTTGGCGCGATCCTTTGGACGCAGTCGTCGGGAGAAAAGGCCGCGCTCGCGTATCAGGCTTTCACGCTGGCGCGCTTGACTCTGGATCGCGATCTGAGAATGAATCGGCGCGGCAGAATGAAGCGCGCGGTGATCGTGGATGTAGATGAAACGATTATCGACAACAGCCGATTTCAGGCGATGATGGTGCAGACAAATCAAGCCTACAACGGAAAACTCTGGACTGATTGGGTGAATCGCGCCGAAGCCATCGCGCTGCCGGGCGCGGTTGAATTTCTGCGTTACGCGAACGCGCGCGGCGTGCGCGTCTTTTACATCACGAATCGCAAAGACATCGAAAAGGAGGGCACGGCGACAAATCTGAAGAAGCTGGGCTTTCCGAATGTCAACGATGAGACGTTGCTGGTTCGCACCGATCCGAACAACTCGAGCAAAGAACCGCGGCGACAGGCAGTCGGCGCAAAATATCATGTCGTGTTGCTGATGGGCGACAACCTCAACGACTTTGCCGAGGTGTTCGAAAATAGCAAAACCGTCGCCGGCCGACTAAGCGCCGTCGAGCAAAACAAAAATCAATTCGGCGCACGCTTCATCGTGTTGCCCAATCCGATGTACGGCGATTGGGAGAACGCGATTTACGGCTACAACAACAAACTCACGGAAACAGAGAAGAACGCCAGGCGGAAGAGTCAGCTAAAGGGATACTGAAAGCCGTACGCATTGCTCCCTAGCGACTGCCTCACTTCGAACTGTCAATTGCCATTGATCGGTGAACCCGCTCGCTACCGCGAGCGGTTCCGCAACTACGGCGTGCGGTTGCGCAACTACGGCGTGCTCCAGGTTTCTTTGTGATCGGTGCCGTAAAGAACCACGCGGGGAGTGGTGCCCCCGCCGATGCCCATCCAGGCGCGCTCTCGTTCACTCGCGTCATAGAAACCGACGCCGGATTCTTTGCCGCCATCCGATTGGCCAAGGTACGCTCGCAATTTACCGGCAGCGTCGTCGATATTCAGGCGCATCGTGCCGTCTGCGAGCAGGCCAAGTCGCGAGCGCTCTTTTTGATTCTGATCGTAAAAGCCCAGGTCGACTTCCTTTCCTTTGCCCCACAAACCGAGCCACGCGCGCTCTTTTCCGGACGACAGGTCACGGATACTTAAGCCCGGCAATCCATCTGAGTCGGGCCCTAATATCGCAATCGTGCGACCCGACGCGTCCACGACTACGAACTTCTCGGCCGTTTGCACGTTTGCAGGTCGCGCTGCGATCACGACCAGCGAACCGACTATCAACACGGCGAGCATCGCGCCGATCTTGAACCAGCGGTTCTGTCGCTCCAATTTCTCAATTCTCTTTGTCAGGAAACCAAAATCTGTTGGCGAATGCATTTGAATAACCTCCAGGGTTTAGACTTTGAATGCCATCTCACTTTGATTAGCAAAGAAGCGCGTAAACGCACGAGCGGATTATTGATTACCTTTGGCTTCGATCTCAAGCGCGGCGAAAAAACGCGCAGCCATCATTTTCGCGGCTGCTTCGATCATGCGCTGGCCCACCCCGGCGATCACGCCACCGACTTGCATCTCGCCCGCGTACTTGATCAGCGTTCCGCCATTTTTCTCTTCGAGATCGAAATCGCCAGAGCCCTTCACGAATCCCGGTCCGCCCTTGCCATCGACGACGATCCGGTAATGCTCGGGCACGCGCATGTCTTCCAAACGAACGTTTCCTTTGAAGGAGCCCTTAATCGCGCCGACTCCTGCCTTCAAGAGCGCCGCATAAGTATTTTCGTCGGTCTTCTCGAGTGATTCGCAGCCCGGAATGCAGCGACACAGAACCTCTGGATCAACAAGGGCCGCGAAAACGCGCTCGCGCGACGCGTGAAGTTCGTGTGTGCCTTCGATTTTCATGCGCGCGCGAGAGCGCTCGCAATGGCGCGTCGAGTGTAAACCTCGGCCAGGTGTCGCCGATAATCCGCTGACGCAAACAGGTCGCCGTTAAGATCGACGGCATCAGTTGCGTGCACAACCGCGCCCACGATCGCTTGCTCATCGGGCTTCTTGCCGGTCAAAGCAGATTCAACCGCCGCGGCACGATAGACTTTCGATGACACACCGGTGATGCCAATGCTCGCGCTCTGGCAGACGCCATCGCCATCGAGCGCCAACTTTGCGGCGACACCGACAACAGCGAAGCCGGACGCCGGGTGATGCATCTTTACGTAGGCCTGACCGGTGCGGCCATTCTGTTTGTTAACGCGAATTTCGCGCAAAATCTCGCCGGGCCCAAGCGCAGTCGTTAGCAGATCGACAAAGAAGTCATCGGCTTTAATCGTGCGCTCGCCATTCCTGCTCGCAGCCACCAGTTCGGCATTCAGAGCGATAATTGCCGCCGGCCAGTCGCCGGCTGGATCAGAATGAGCGAGGCTGCCGCCGATCGTTCCTTTATTGCGGACCTGGACGTCGCCGATATGCGAAGCGCATTCCGGCAGCAACGGGCAGATCTTCTTCAACAGCCCGGACGATTCGATCTGGTAATGAGTGGTCATCGCGCCGATGCGAATTTGACCGTCCTCTTCGCGAATATAAGCAAGGTCCTGAATGCGGCCGATGTCGATCAACATCGGCGGCGTCGCCAGGCGCAGCTTCATCGCGGGAATCAAGCTGTGTCCGCCGGCGAGAATCTTGGCTTCTTCGTTTTGCGCCAGCAACGAAAGCGCTTCGTCGAGCGTGGTCGCTCGTACGTAATCGAATTGCGCAGGAATCATTATTGCCTCCTCAACCTCCGGCGATAATTCGCCAAATCATTTCAGGGCGCGCCGGCATATCTATGTGTTTCACTCCATACTGCGACAGCGCATCGACGATTGCGTTGACGATCGCCGGCGTCGCGCCGATCGTTCCGGCTTCGCCGACGCCTTTCACGCCTAAAGGATTTACGGGCGAAGGCGTCTCGGTGCGATCGAGTTCAAACCAGGGAAGCTGCGAAGCTTTCGGCAGCGCGTAATCCATCAACTCGCCGGTGACGAGCTGACCTTGTTCGTCGTACACCACTTCCTCGTAAAGTGCCTGACCGATCGCTTGCACAATGCCGCCGTGCACCTGTCCGTCAACCAGCATCGGATTGATCACTTTGCCGCAATCATCGACCGCGATATAACGAACTATCTTGGTTTCGCCGGTGTCCTTATCGATTTCGACGACGCAGATGTGGGTGCCAAACGGAAAAGTGAAATTCTTCGGTTCGAAAAAGTAAGTTGCCGAAAGACCCGGTTCAGTGTCTGGGGGAATTTCCTTTGCGACGTGCGCTGCCAGTGCGACTTCCTGAATCGAGACACTCGTGCGTGACGGCGCCGTGCTGGTTGAACTGTCACCCGCAGCGGCCGCGGCTGCGGCAACCGAGAAAACGCCTTCGTGAAACTTAACTTTAGCGGCTTCAACTTGCATCATATGGGCTGCGATCTTTGTCGCTTTCTCGATCAGTCTTTGAATCGCGATCAGCACTGCAGTGCCACCAACCGCGGTAGCGCGGCTGCCAAATGTTCCGATTCCGTACTGGACGATTGAAGTGTCGCCGTGAATGACGGTTACGTCGTTGATGTCGACGCCGAGTTCATCCGCGGCAATCTGCGCAAACGAAGTCTCTTGCCCCTGACCATGCGGAGATGCGCCAGTCATAATCGTGACTTTACCGGTTGGCTCGATGCGCACAGTCGCGCTCTCCCATCCACCGGCGGGCATTGCCTGCGATGGACCAAGCGCGCAGATTTCGACGTAACTGGAAACGCCGATGCCGACTAATTTTCCTTCGGCGCGAGCTTTCTTTTGCTCGGCTCGAAGCTTCTGATAATCCGATCGCTCGATGGCTTTGTTCAGCGCGGCTTCATAATCACCACTGTCATAATCGAGTCCCGTCGCCGTGTGAAATGGAAACTCAGATGCGGCAGGGAAGTTCTTGCGACGAACTTCCAGCGGGTCCATTTTGAGTTCCGCCGCGACCAGGTCGATCGCGCGCTCGACAACATAAGTTGCTTCCGGCCGTCCCGCGCCACGATACGCGTCGGTCGCCATCTTGTTAGTGAAGACACCGGTTACGTTCATCTGGATCGCGGGAATTTTGTAAGCGCCGGAAAGCATCAGGCCGGTCAGCGTCGGAATTGCGGGCGTCAGTAATTGATGGTACGCGCCCAGATCGGCGAAGACGTTGTAGCGCAGGCCGGTGATCGTACCGTCGTTCCGGCAACCAATCTCGACATAACCAACCTGGCCCCGCCCATGAATTGTGGCTTGCATGTTTTCACGTCGCGTCTCGATCCATTTAGCCGGCTTGCCGAGCTGGATCGAGATCCAACCAAGCAAAGCTTCTTCCGCGTAAACGTTCAGCTTGGATCCGAAACCCCCGCCTACTTCCGGCGTGATCACTCGCAACTTGTTTTCCGGAATGCCAATCATCAAAGCGAGCTGCGTGCGCAGCAGGTGAGGGATTTGCGTCGAAGACCAGATTGTGAGTTCTTCTTCACCGGGGAAGTAGCGAGCCAGCACCCCGCGCGGCTCCATCGCGATCGGCGCCAGGCGTTGATGGACCATGCGCTGCTTAACGACGTGGTCGGATGATTTCATCGCCGCCTCGATGTCGCCTTCGCCGGAGGTTAACTTGTAAGCAATGTTGTCACCGAACTCTTCGTGAATCACATCGCGGCCTTTGGCGGCCTCTTCAACGTCTATAACTGCCGGCAGTTCTTCATAGTCGACCGAAACCAGATCGACTGCGTCGCGCGCCGCATAGCGATCCGTGGCCACGACGGCCGCGATCGGATGTCCGACGAATAACACTTTGTCCGTGGCCAGCACGCGGTAATCCGGGACTCTCAAATCGGGAAGTGCGCCCGCGCAGGGAACCGGCCCAATTTTTTGCGCGACATCTTTGCCGGTGTAAACCGCCACGACTCCCGGCGCTTTCAGAGCTTCACCTGCGTCGACACCGTTGATGCGCGCATGGGCGTACATCGAGCGCACGAATGCCACGTGCAGCGTATCGGGAAGTCTGATGTCATCCACATAATGTGCGAGACCTTTTATTAACCGCGGGTCCTCGGTTCGCTTTATTCTTTTTCCGACGAATTTGCTCATGGAACTTCTCCTGTCACGATTTACCTGTCACAGCTCTCTTCGCCGCATACTCGACCGCCTCGACAATATGTTGATACCCCGTGCAGCGACACAGGTTTCCTTCCAAACCATGACGAATTTCTTCGCGCGAGGGATCAGCGTTGCGATCCAAAAGTTGCGCGCCGGCCATGATCATCCCAGGCGTGCAGTAACCGCATTGCAAACCATGCTGCTCCCAGAAGCCTTCCTGCACCGCATGTAGTTCGCCGTTCGTCGCAAGGCCTTCGATGGTCGTAATGTTGCCGCCATTAGCTTGCACTGCGAACATCGTGCACGACTTCACCGCCTGGCCGTCGAGCATGACCGTGCAGGCGCCGCAGATCGACGTTTCGCAACCGACGTGCGTTCCGGTTAGCGCCAGCACTTCGCGCAAGTAATGCACCAACAACAAGCGCGGCTCGACTTCATCAGTGCGGGCGACGCCATTAACGTTGATATTGATAGCCTGCTTCATAGAGCTACCCTCGCTTCAATTTATTCGATTGACGAAAGATTAATTTATGTAGGCTGTCTATGCCAAATCGCAGCGAAAGTCAATATGATTCCTCTGTTGATACTGGTGCAACGGTGGTGCTAATCCGGGGCACTAGCCCGACCGTAAGGGAGGGCTCCGAATGTGCGACGGACGAGCCCTCCCTTACGGTCGGGCTAATGCCCCGCTCCGCGACTCGTCGCGTCGCTCCACACAATTACCCATTACTCTTCTGTTCAGGTAAAACATAAGTGCGCGAAATTTATTTTGACGTCGAGAGGGGGCGAATCAAAAAAAGCGTGCCGGCGGATTTACCGCAAGCACGCTCTTTCGCTCGACGTTGCTGATAACGTGGACTGCTCAGCCTTTCCGGCTCTGTTTGTTTTCGCGATCGGCTTCTTTGACCGCCTCATTCGCCTCAGACTTACTAAAACCGAGGTCTTGCAGCGTTCGACCGATGCTCTTTCCGGCCGCCAGGCCTGCCAGAATGGCGTCTCGCGTGATGTTCGGATCTCTGCGGCCTAAGTTGTGAGCCAGTCTGGTCGCGGCCACGAATTGACCGAACTTCAGATTCGGATTCTTTGCCAGGGCCGCCTGATAAGCAGCGCGTAAATTATTTGCGTTAACATGCAGGCTGTTGGCTATGCCAGGATGGTGGCGCAAATCGTTGTCAGCGTCTTTCAGGTTTTCGCTGGCCATCTGAGCGCGATCGAAACCAGCTTCTGATCGGCCGTTCGATCTATCCGACGCGTTACCGCGCCCCATATCCGCGCGACCACCGGATGCGTCTGAAGAGCGCCCCATTCCGCGATCAACGCCGGCGCCTGACGGTTGGCCACCACCGTGTCCGCCACCGCGTCCCTGACCGAGAGCGCTCGCTTGCAGCCCCAAAACCAATAGCGACGCGATCAGCGCTACAAATAATCTGCGTGTAGTATTGCTTGTCATCTCATGCCTCCATTCAAAAACTTTCGTTGAGGGGTAAGTCGGGCTGAGAGAGAAGGGCAACGTTGATGATAGACCGGGCTCAAACGATTCACAAGACAACGCGGTGTGGAAGAAAGAAAAAAGGACACAATCTTCGGAGAAATACAACGCGACGTTTACACGGTCGCCTTGTGGATCTGCCGCTTCAGACGATGGATCCGGCGCCGCACAGCTTTTAGTTGCGCATGATCGTGCGCGGCGAGCGCGCTCGTGCGGCGTTGCTTCAATTCCCGAATGCGCGACTTAATGGCCGCTTTGTCGATGCCAACCACGTCATGGTGTTCGTGCATTTCAATATTCAGGGCTTTGCATATAGCTACCACCAGGTGCTCTTTGTTCAACTGCGTATAGCCCTGCACGGCTTCGTGCTCTATGCCCTTTGCAATGTCGCGCAATTCCGCAAGTGTCTTATGTTTAAGTTCGTGATGTGTGTATGCCATTGGTGCAATTGTCCTTCTTTGAATTTCTATTCATAGCTTAACGCATCCACCGGATCTTGTCGCGCGGCGCGGAGCGCGGGATAGAGTGCGCCCAGCGAGCCGCCAATCAAACCGACAACCAGGGAGATGACCACCCACTTCGGTTCAATCTCAACGATCAAAGAAGTGGTGCGCATAACTCCGAGTCGCACAACCGCAGTTAGAATAACGCCCGCAACTACGCCCAAAAAAGTAACGAGCATGGCTTCCTGTTCGATGATCCACGCGATGTTTGATTTCGACATGCCCAGGGATTTCAGGACGCCAATCTGACGCGTTCGTTCGGTTACCGTGGTGTACATGGCCAGCAGGATAACGAGCATGGAAATAACCGATGCGACACCGACAACGACGTTCAGGAAAACGTTCAGCGCCGGAATTCCCGTGAGATAGAGCTCTGGCAGGTCGCGCGTAAAAAGAATCTGATCGTCAAACCTTTCGCTAATTTGGGCCGCCACGCGTTCCGGTTGCGCCGGATCAGCGCAGGCCACCAGGATCGATGTGCAGTGTTCGGCGCTGCCTCGCATTTCCTGCATCGTGGCCAGCGGAATCTTCAGGCGCGCGCCCCCGGGCGGTTCGTAAATGCCTACCAGTTGAAACGGCTGTTCATAGATTTGGATAAAATCACCGATCTTGACGTCGGGATGTTCACTTATCCAGACGCCGTCGACAATCACTTCCTTGCCACTCTCGATCTTTCGCCCCTCTCTGATTGAGAGGCCCGCGAGCGAGGCGTATTGGTCGAATTCAATTCCGTCGATCAAGTGCGAGCCGAAGCCTCTGTCGCTTTTGTCCAGGGTTTGGCCGATAGGCACGGCGGCGCGAACGCCTTCAATCCGGGCTATCTCAGCAGCATGCGAAACGGGAACGGTAAACGCTGAAGAACCGGTCAGCCCAATCGTTCCCGAAGGGCGCAACATGATTTCAGCGCCCATGTTGGACTCGCGTTTGCCGCGCTCGCGCAGCATGCCATGCGCCAGTCCCACGGTGAAAACAACCAGCAGAACGCCGACGGCAATTCCGGCGATACTGACTGCCGTGCGCGCCGGCCGGTGAGCAATATTTGAAAGCACCAAACTATCCATGATTTTCCTCAAGCGTGGACTGCGATCGAGCATTCTCTGCCAGGCGTTAGGCAGGGCCCGCCAGGTAAGAATAAAAAGACCGATACAGGTCCAGAAAACGATCGCGGCTTTGCGCACAATCGCCAGGGCCACGCCAGTGGCGGCGACAAAACCCAGGCTGCGCAGGATAATCTCAGTTCCCGTTTCATAGACGCCGATTGTTGCCGGCACAAATCCGAACGCGAAGTTGATGACCTTGGTTAATGACTCGATCACGAATGACCCGGCCACATGCGGGGCGAATCCCAGCAGTCTTAGAGTGACATAAACTTCCACAATGCTGGTCGCGTGCGAGAGTAGATCGAAACCGATCATCGCGAGCAGAGCTCCTCGCCGGCGTTTGTAGAAACTATAAACCGTCAATTCGATTCGATAGATGTGGTGTCGTCGAGAGCGCAACCAACGTGGCCTAAAACCGCGGCGCGCGAGCCGATCGATCATGCCAGTCAGAAGAGTCGCCCGGCGTCGCGTGGCCAATGCCGCCGCGATCATCCCCAGCAACGCGCAAATCGCAATTCCCAACAAGACCGCCCGCGCGACCGGCGGCGCCGGATACAGAACCAACATCACACAGGCCCCACTGAAGATCATCAGGACCACGGACAGGTTATAGATCAGATTATCGACCACCAGAGCGGGCACTCCGTGAACCAGAGGCACTCGTTTTCTCAGCAGCGCAACTTTGGTCGCTTCGCCGAGCAATGGCCCGGCGAAAGTAAGGAAGCTGATGGATTCACCGCCCAGCCGGGCCGCAAAGGCTTGTATGAAACCAAACCGCCTTTGCTCGGGCGGAACTGCCACTCTCATCGCGACCGTGCGCAAAGCATGGCGGCTGCCGTTGATTGCCAGAATGACGATGAACCCAAAACCAACGTTGCGCAGAGCGTCAAAAATCGGCTGCACACCGACGGCGCGGATTACATAAACAAGCAAGGCCACGCCGAGCAGAAATGCAATGGTCTGCAACCACGCGAGGGCGCGATTCCCGCGAGCGGACTTCGGCCCGGCATCCGCACCCGGCCAATCAGCCACACGTTCGCCGAGTTCGTCGTGGGTAAGATTTTTCTCGGTAGTGATCAAAATCTGAGCAGAGCGTTGAGCGCAAGCGCGTCCGGTTTGGAACGAAACAAGAGAGTACCGCAGGAAGTCGTTTGATCGCTACCCGAGCCAGAAAAACTGTTGACATTTTCACGGCCTAAGCGTAGCGTTTGGGCCAACTCGAAAGTAAAGGGCTGATCTCTTGCGAACCACCCCCACACGCTCTGGCCCATACCTCTATTTCGACGAAGACGCTGGCTGGCCCAGTCCCCGCTTTCGGCTCGGCTTTCCCACGGTGCAGGAAAAGTATTTCGACGCGCAGGTGGGCGCGAATGTCTATCTGCTGATTACGCCGTCAGGCCATCGCGTCGAGTTGCGACAGTTGGCACGACGAACATCTATGAAGCCGCTGACTCTTCTTATCTGCAACTGACGATGGTCCAAAGACAGCTCGGCATACATCTGCTTTAAGCGCCGGTTTTCTTCTTCCAGTTCTCGCAATCGCTTGATGTCCGAAGCCTGCATGCCTCCGTACTTCGACTTCCACTTGTAGTAAGTCGCTTCGCTCACTTCATTGCTCGCGACATACTTCTCTCACGGCTCGCCCTGCTTCCACTGCTTTCAAGATCGTGATGATTTGATTCTCGCTGAATCTGCTCTTCTTCATCTTGGTCTCCTGGCCTCATCCTCGCCCGGAAACCTCTACTTTTCAATGGTCCAGTTTTTGGGGAGACTTACAATACGAGCGGCCTGCTTCAAAGATCAGAACGAATAATTATTCGTGATGATTTGAAAACCATAGAAAAAGGGACGCGCCGAAGATATACCTCTTGAAGATAATGACATCGTCGATGTCGTTCCAAAAGATAAAAAGAAGAGGGCTACCGTAAATCAAGCAGATTGCTCCGCATGTGGTTGCAAAACAATAATGGGAATACATGGACATGTTATTGATTATTAACGCGTGCAGAAATAAGTGCAGCGGCGTTCGTTCTGGCCATAAATGACAAGCACGGTACTAGTTCAGAAAAAACAGCGCGAAACAATAAGAGAATCGTTGCCGGTCCTGATTAATGACTCGCTGCGGCTGTCGTGGTGCTACGCGGGTTAAAGTCCTTCCCGGCAATCTCGACGATCACTCGTCCCGGAAATTTGCGAAAGCCACGCTTCGCCAGTTCTTCGGTCGGTTCGTTGTCATTCTTCAGATTGCCCGTCAGCGCCAGGATCGTAGGTGTCACACTCAAATTATCGTAGGGCTCCTCGACCAGGGCGCCCCGCATAATTCCCGTGTTCTTGCCACCAGCGAACATTAAGGTGGAATGCGTAGAGATGCGCAGGAATGAACCATGATTTCCGCCCGGGTTGAATCCACGCAGGTCGAAGTTCCAGTGATCGTTCGCTTCGATGAATAGATCGGTTTCAACCAGTCGACGCTGGCGCACGCGAAATCGCGCCAGCAAGCGCTCGTCATCCGTCAATCCTGACGTGCTTGAATCGATTCCGGGAGATGGAAAGTTGGTAAGCTCTTCGTGCAAACCAATCAGGCCGTTGGAGTATTGGGTTCGATGCAGGGCCCTCAACCACTCGGTGTCGCTGTGCCATCCGCTCAGCCACGCTTCTCGCGAGCCGCCGGGAATATTCAACGCGCTGTCTTCAAACATTCTCAACGGAAGACCCGGCTTCCAGTCAATTTGTTCGAAATGAACTTTGCCGTCCGCGTCCTGACTCAGATTTGCGATCGGGAGATATCGAAGCATCAGCCTGCCCTCCGATTCGCCGCGGGCCAGTATCAAAGCCTGTCTGTCCGGACCTCCATAGATCCAAACCGCATCGTCAGCGGGCTTCAAATCCTCGCTCAACGCCGGCGCAATTGAGTCTCGGGGAACGCGCACCGCGGTAAAGTCGATCGGATGGTTGGAGACGCCATCCTGGACATTGTTGCGGACAGATTGATTCTGGAAGAGTTGGAAGTAATTGACCCGAAGAAAGCTGTGCTCGAGATCGAGCGAGCCATCACTTCTCAAAACCAGTCCCACGGGAGCAAGCCCGACGACGTAATTCTGCAAATCGTAAATCGTATTATTTGCGCCCATGCTCCTCTTGGGAATGATGTCTTCAATCCTGATGCGTGACGGATCAAATGTGGCGCGCTCAAGCGTAAGCAGGTTGCGCATTATATGAACGTAAGCGCTGTAACGCTGCTCCAGTTCGATCCATTGTCTAAGCTGGGTCGCAACTCGCCGCGCCTGATCATCTCGTCCCATTTCACGATCCTCAGCCGTGAATTTTTTCGGCTGCAACTTCACGAGCACGCGCTGCTTCTCGATGGCCCGGCGCAAAGCCAGAAGTTCTTCGTCGAGCTGATCAATCTGATCGAGCCAACGTCGCCGGCTTTCGCCCAGTGTGCTAAAAAAGGAATCGGTAAGCGCGCTGCGCAGTTGCGGCGAGATCTTCTTACGCTGTAATTGCTGGAAAAGAACCTGCAGAACGTTCAGTTTATTGTTTCGCAGGTGCAGTCCGGCGCGTTCGTTTCCGTCAAAGTCGAGCAACGCCGTTGGATAGTCAGTGCTCTGTCCCTTCAAATAATAGGATTGCGAGGTTGTGGTCGTAATCAGTTGGGCGAACGGATAGACGCCTTTTATCGAGTAGTCGAGCAGTGGCCGGCGCCTGGTAACCACGTGATGTCCGCCGCCATCGGATCTTCCCAGCAGTTTCACCAAATTAAAGCCCTGGCTGTACACACGCTCGTCGCTGTTGATGCCGTGGTCGGAAACCAGTACCAGCGTGGTCTCAGGCCCCATTTCGCTCTTCTGAATCGCAGTCCACACCCGGCCAACGATACCGTCGATCTCCTGCAACGCTGCCAAATGCGAATCGCGATCGTTGGTAGCATGGGCCATGTGATCGAACGAGCCCGTCATCAGATCGAAATAGCGAATGCGCGGATCCTGCAGTTTTTCGATCAGTTCACGCTCCAGTTCGTCGGTAACCAGGTTCCGCATGTCCAGCCCGAGGCTGAGATCATCGAATAACTGCTTTGGATGTTTTAGAAAACGCTCCTGGCCGGCGCGCTGGAAGGTTCGGAGCCTGGCGCCGCGCTGATAAATCTGATGGCTCGGGAGGCGCGCGTTGTCATCATAGGCATCCATCAGAAGTCGAATGCCGAGCGAGTCGAGAACTTCCGTTCCCGGCATGTCAACATCCCACTGCACAAACTGCTTCGCATAGTAGGGAAGTATATTTAGATAGTCGTAAGTGAAGGCGATTGCCCGATCGAACTCAGCGTTCCCCTTGATTTGCAAATGCTGGCCGGTATCAATCTCAGACCATGAGGGGCCGGAAAGAGTAATTCCGCGCACATAAAAATTCGCTACGCGAGTTCCATTTTGGTAAAAAACATAGTCGAACCACGGCAACAAACTCTTCCCGGTTCGCGGGTCCCGCTCGCGCACGAATCGGTCAACCGTGTCGTGTGGCAAGCCGTCAACCTTGATTATGACGACGCGTTTTGTCTGCCCGCTAACATTCGCCGTCACCGCGCACAAGAATAGTAAAGGCAAGAGAACGGCTAAACGAACCAGTCTGCACTGACAAATGCGTGGTTGGTCCTGCGTGTTCGTGAGCTTCGGCAATTTCATCGGGCCTCGGAATTCCGGAGTCACTTTCCGCCCACTTGATCCAAAAACAACTTCGCTTGTGCGGGAGACAACGTCTGGTCTTCGGTGACGGCCCTGCGCAGATAATCAGCAATCAGCGAACGCCATTGCGCGCCGGTTTCCGGGCCACGATAGATATACAGCAATTCGTTCTTCGCCGTCTTACCTTTGATTCTGTACAGGGCATCGAGGCAGAGCCGGCGTGTTTCGTTATCTTTGGTGCGTGGAAAAACTTTGGCTGCCAGCCTGGCGGCGGAAGCATCGAGGCCGGAAGCATTGTCCGCCACAAACTGCAATGAGCGGTTAACCTCGTTCAGATTCCAGGCCACTTCGATTTGTGGAGTTGAAGCAACGACCTCGCGCAGGAAACTCAAGTGGTACTCAGTTCGCCGTGACTGCTCGATTCGCGCGAACAATTCCGGGGTTGCCTGCTCGCGATGAATGTAGCGGCCAAATGTCAGAGCGCTGCCAAGTCGAAAAAGAATTTGCATCGCGCGACCATGCCGCAGCGAGGTCATTTCCGCGCGGCGATCTCGATCAATCTTCGCGGCCAAACCGTTCGGCTGCTCAGCAAAACTCAACAAAGCCTTGTATTGCTGCCGGGCAAGTTGAATTTCCGCGTTGCGATCATTTGCCAGCGGATCGTGCGAGACAGCTTCCAGACGGCTTTCAATCTCGGCGCGCAGGTTTGAATCGATCCCGGAATTCAATGTGAGCAACAATTTCAACTGGGCATAGCTGCGCAGCCGCGACTTTTGATTGATGTCCATTCCGCGGCGATGGGTGATCCAATCGAATGCGGTTCGGCCCAGCAAATACGGAGCATCCAAAACCGAAAGACCAAGGAGATTTCTGGCGACGTCTGTGAGAACGCGGTGAGATAGTTCGCGTCTTTTTGGATTTAGTGACTCGCGAAAATCGACGAGCAGGGCGGGAATCTTCGGATTATCCAAACCATAAACAGCGAGCGGTATCATCTCGACGGCGCGCGCGCCGGGAACCTTCCGATTCAGAGCGTGATCGTCTGAGTCGAAGTAACGAACCGCGGTATAGCCGCTCCAGTTGCGCACCCGTTCATCGGTCCACGGGTTACTGATATTAAGAAAACGCAAATTAGGATTACGGTTTGTCTGGTTATCGACCTCGGACTTTGCGATCCAGAGAAGCGCATGAGTGGCACTGCCATCCGGCATCGTCAAAGGTTCAAAATAAAGTCCCGCTCCCTCCGCGCTCTGCCTGAGTAATTCCCAGTTATGACCGATTGCGTCTCGGCTTTGGATCGTTTGCTTCTCAACAAAGTGCGGGAACGTGTCAGGGCTGGTGAATCCGCCGAAGGTTTTTTCCGTTAACATTAGACGCGCTCGCAACTCGAGGGCGTCGGCGACGGAGATCGCAGCTCTTTCGGCTGGCGCTGGGGCTAATCGTGACTCGTCAGAAGTCCGCAACATTCTTACGAAGGGCTCACCATTTGTCGCCGACTCCGGCAAAGGCCCGAGATTGGCAATGGTTTCATTCTCATCTCTCGTTTTCGGCCGCATATTTCCGTACAAAGAGAGAACAGTCAACGCCTGAGTTACATGCGCGGCGCGATAATCAGACCAATTATTGCGGTAGGTGCGGGATGCGGCTTTGAGAGGCAGGCCTTCGGTGTCCAGCACGAAGTGCTGCAACCCGAACCACACGATTTTACTCCACGCCTTTTGGTTTGCAGATGAAATGTTAAGAAGGATCGGCGGCGAATTACTCGAAGAAGATCTTTTATTGGCAACGCGTTTGTAGAAGAACGGAATCGCGGCGGCCAGATGTTGTCGCAGTGTCGGCTGGCTGTAGGTCAGCATCCACACATAACGCAGGCGATCATTCTCGCCGTCCGCGTCGCCCAGGGTGTCGCGGACTACGCTGACCAGTGGTATTTCTTCGTTCGTTTCTCCGCCCTTAAAGCCGGCAAAGATCGTTACCAGTTCAGCGCCGTTTGTTATCGCAAGGCGCTCGATGCGGAATTCAGTCCGAGTCCTGGGAAAACCATCAACCGCGGTCGCGGTTTTTTCGGTGGGCTGTGAACTAACCAGCGGGTCGAGAACGGACGTCTTCGCAGGCTCCTGTCCGAATTGAGGCTTCGTCGCCGCAGAGTCCGACCTGATTTGAGGCAGCGACTGCGAGTGACAAGTGTTGTTGCCGCCCAAAGTGAAGGCCAGCACGGCAAGAAATGTAACCAGCGGGATGCGCGGCGTCTTGTCTGGAAGGCGGGCGCCTCTCATCTCAAAATGTTCCCTACTATTGGTTCTTCTGCGTCAAACTCCAACAGAATTAAAGCTACTGGGCCATCAGAAACGCACAGCCGGCTATTCCGTTGCCTGCACTTCAGAAAATAAATAGCAAAGACATCCGAGCAATGACCGTGCCAATGCGCGCGGGATCCTGGAAATCAACGCGACGTGGAACTCCTGGTATTCGTCTGACTATTCGCGTTCTGGTCAGCCTCAGGGCTCTCAGCCGCTTTCCAACCTGAACGCTCCAGCAAAGTCATGGCATAACGAACCGGTACCGCATAGTTCGACGCGGCGCTTTCGGTGAACACCCCAAAGCAAACCCCGACGACCCGGCCCGATGGACCAAAGAGAGGAGCGCCGGAACCGCCTTCGGCTGTGCGCGCGTCGTAAGCAATTCGACGCACTTCGAGATCGGTGATGTTTCCCTGCGTAGTTTGCGGCTGAATGTGTTTCGTTTCCGCCAGGCGGCCCAGCAGCGACTCAACGGAACCATACCTTGCCTGAATTCCGCGCGCTTCGTTTTCGTCTAATAATGCCAGCAAGCGATCGGGACCGTTCGGGTAACCAATCATTACTACAGGCTTGCCGACTGCGATTGAATCCGATTCTTTCTCGAGGGGAAGTACCGGGAGTTTAAGCGGAAGATCTTTGGTGTCGATCGTGCAGATCGCTACATCTTCCCGCTGACCGGATTGCTTGAACTTCAGAGGCACTGGTTGGGGTTGATCTGGAAAGAAAGCGATGAACTTCTTCAGCCGAGGCTGACCCCGGACGCTGCTGTTCAAGCTTTGTGCGCGCTCATCCGCCAGCCAGGGCTGGGCCACATGTCGATTAGTGAGCACGAACCCGTCGCCCACATGAAATCCCGTGCCCACGAATTCATACTCGGCAACGGGGCCGTGACCTTCGGGAGTCAGCACCGGCGGCTCGTTTCCGTTTTGCACCGATCCTCCGGACTCGTTCGTCTGCGTTTCCGGATAACGCAACGGGCGACCAGTTCCTGACTCAACGAACACGTACGATCCGAAAATTAAACAAACGCCCGCCCCGTAATCGCTGCGCAGTTTCACAGCCAGCGACAAGCTTCTGATGACGTCTTTGTTCGAACGATCAAGGTCCGAAAGCTGTTCATTGGTCTTCGAGACCTGATCCTTCATCGCCGCGATCTGGTTACGTTGATCGTCGATGATCTTGCGGCTGCGCCTGATTTCGCTGGAAAGCGCGACACCGATGTAGAAGGCCCCGAGGACTGCGGCAATCAGGATCGCGAAAGCTATGATCTTGGTACTGGGATTTATCTCTCTCACCAACTCGCGAGTGAATTCACGCAGAAAGATTTTCGCGTCGTCACGCCGCGCGGTTGACGAAGATTCCATTGCTGCCTGTTCAATGAACGGAGCTACGTGAGCGGTATCGCGCCGCCCCGGAACCAGCGCGGCCGTAGATCCTACCGGGAAAAAATGTATCGAAGGGCCGGAAGGACCGATCCAGACTTCGTCGCCGTCATCGATCTCCGCGTTCGGCCTGATGCGTTTGCCGTTAAGTCTTATTTCGAGACTGGGATTGAGAGTGGTAACGCGATACGATCCGTTGGATCGAGCTAATTCAATCACCGGAACTTGCGCGGCGGACTCGGAAAGTTGTTGCGGCAACCGAATCTTGACGTCGCAATCTTCACAAGCGCCAATACGGATCCGCTCGCTCATCACGACCTCAGTCGAGCGATCGTTGACCGATGAAATGTGAATCACCAACCCGGTGATATCCTGATCAGCCATCCAAAAGCCACCATTCTGTTCGCCTATATCAAATCAGGCGCCCGCATCCGTGACCGCCGATGTTCCGCGGTCGGCGAAGCGGTCGCCCGTTGGCTCAATCTTACAATGAATTCAGTTACGCGCAAAGACTTTGGTAATGCAGAGGCTGTCCGGCCCGGACAACAAATGGCCGAACGGCCAAAGGCGCGAGGAGTCGATATTGATCAAGCCTTAGCGGCCCATGTTAGGATAGTGCCAATTTGCGACGGTTGAAGTTGGATGGATAAAGGATTCATCGAGGACGTTCGAGAGTTGCGTTCGCTGGCTCCGGTTACTTTGGCGCCGATCCGATACCACATTTTTGTTTGCACGGGAAAGTCATGTTCCGCGGTCGACAGCTCTGAAGTGAAGGAAACCTTCGAGCGCGAACTGAAAGCAAGAAACATTCTGTTTGGAAATGAGAAAAAAGGGAAGAACCCTAAAGGAAGTGTGATACTGACTGAATGCGCCTCAGTCGGTTTCTGTGCGATTGGAGCTGCGGTGCTCATCTATCCGGATGGAGTTTGGTATGCGCAAGTACGTGCCGAAGATGTCTCCGAAATCATCCAGCAGCACATCCTTAATGGTCGAATAGTCGAGCGACTTGCTCTTTTGAGAATTCCCGCCGAAATGTCCGCGGAAGGCCCGACGCGGCCGGGTGATTGGGAGGCCTGAAACCGTCCAGCACGCTCAACGAAAAATGCCGCGACCCGAGTCGCGGCATTTTCGTCTTGAATCTCTGAGCGAACGTCTGGAGATACTTCCCGCTTCACAGATGATTATGTCAAGTTAGTATGGAAACCATCTGCCAAAGACTCCGCCGCGCCGATTGTTACCACGATAACGCCGGTAGCCTTCGTCGTATCCGCGAAGGAAACCATCACGGAACGCCTGCCGGTAAGCATCGCGATTGCCGTACGAGCCGTTGTAGCCGTCAGTGCCGCTGCGGTAATAATGCGACCGCTGCGGGTTGTAGTTCTGCCCCCGTTGAGCATCGCTTTCACCGGTGTAAAGCCCGTCGCGATATCCCTGCTCCATAGCGTACCGATAAGAGTTTCCGTATCCGCCACGACCGTTGCGATAATCGCGATTCCGGTTCCAGTCACGATCGCGATCACCATCACGATCGCGATCGCGGTCACGATCTCGATCGCGCCTGTTCTGACCATTGGGATACTGCGGATATTGCGGATACTGTGGATACTGTGGATAAGGGTACTGCGCCTGGGCGGTCATGCTCGACGCCAGGCCGATACCAAACAGAACCGACAACGACAGGATAGCGCCGCCGATTTTTGTCCTTAGATAATCTGAAGTCATATACAACCTCCTGTTCCAGGGCTTCAGCAACTGGCGTGCCTTTCAGGCGAACGAGAGGAGGCAAACAATTTCTAGCCGCGCACGTGCAGGTTTTGATTCACGGTGAACACGATATCGTGCGAGCCGAATCTGACAACCGCGTATTTGAGAAACCAAGGAGAGTGTGAACGCGAGAGAGAATCCGGCTGGGTCAGAACTCCACGAACTCTTCCGGATAGTGGGTCAGGTCGAGTCTCTCTTCATCAGGAACTGGCCGGATGCCCCACTGTTGCATTGCCAGCGCGCCGAACAGAATCTCGATCGGCTTACCATTCTCGTCTTTGCCTATCTCATCAATCACCAACGCATGAGTTGAAATCAGGTGACCTTGAATCTCGGCTTCGAGAATCGCCGACGTGTTCGTTTCATTAACTTCACCACCGAGTGCAGTTCTGAAAGCGTGTGGCATTGATGAGGTTCTTAGAATCCGGGCTACAGACGGAATCACATAACTATTCCGCGCGCCAGTATCGAACAGCGTCCAGCACTCTTGTCCGTCAACTTTGATCGTTTGGCGAATTCGTCCCATGGCTAAGGCTGATTATCGCATACCTCTTACCTGTAATCAGGTTCATAAATAGCGCTTCGACAAATGGATAACTTCTTGCTGCATAGCGTCGCAAGCTTCGCCTATCTTACCCGATTAGAAAAAGAGAAAGCTCACGCTTTTCTTTTGCTCCTCCCTGCCTTTCTTACCAAGTAGATGATTGCCAATGAGTTCGCCGTATGCTTCTCCAGTTTCTTCCACGATGTTGAAGCTCGCGTTCAGCTCAAGGGGCGTAAAAGCCCACTAACATTTTCAACTTTTCCGAGGAATTGCTTGCTGCTCTGGAAGTTCCGCAAAGTCTTCACCGGCAAATCTCTTAAGCATCTCGGCAGTGAGCATCTGGTAGGAACGCTTGTAATCAGACAGCAATTCATGAATCTCTTCCAACTTGGATAACGCGAATTTCTTTCTATCCTGTTCTGTTTGATGACGTAGTTGAAACCTCAATTGAACCACGCGATCCCGCCGCCGAGCAGCGTTCCAACAACGATTCCAATAAAACCAACCCATGCGTTCATCTTATTGCTGGCGCGGGCAAATCACCCGCTTGCTACCGCAAGCGGTTCCGTATCTGTTTCCTTCGGTTTCCAGCGCAACACGGGTCGCCGTGCCGCGGCAGCTTCATCAAGGCGCCCAATGCGGGTTGTGTGTGGAGCATTCAGAATTAGTTCCGGATCTTCCACAACTTCGCGGGCAATCGAGCGCATCGCTTCTATGAACTGATCGAGTTCCTGATGTCCCACCGATTCGGTCGGCTCGATTAGCATTGCGCCCTGAACAATTAGAGGAAAGTAAATCGTCGGCGGATGAAAGCCGTAATCGATCAGCCGCTTGGCGATGTCCAGCGTGTGTACGCCTTTTCGGGATTGGCGTTTGTCGGTGAAGACGACTTCGTGCATGGGCGGTGCGTCGAATGGCTTTTCGTAATCGGCGACCAGCCCATGCGTAATATAGCGCGCATTCAAGACAGCAGCTTCCGTTGCTTCGCGCAGGCCATCGTAGCCGTGCGTTAGAATGTAAGCGAGCGCGCGCAGCATCATTCCATAGTTGCCGTGAAAAGCTTTTACGCGTCCGATTGACTCGGGGCGATCGAAGTCGAGTTTGAATTCCGTAGCATTTTCTCCCGCAGCATTAACTCCGTCGCTAATGCTCCGGGTTCTAACGATTCGCGGCACGGGAAGAAACGGTTCCAGCTCTTTCGTGCAGCAGCATGGGCCACAACCTGGCCCACCCCCACCGTGCGGGGTTGAAAAGGTCTTGTGCAGATTCAGGTGAATGACGTCGACGCCCATGTCGCCCGGGCGCGCCACTCCAACCAGAGCATTCATGTTCGCGCCGTCCATGTAAACCAGGCCGCCAGCCTCATGGACAATGCCGCAAATCGCCCGAATGTTTCTTTCAAACAGGCCGAGCGTGTTTGGGTTCGTCAACATCAAGCCGGCAACTTCGCCATGCGCGCAAAGCTCGCGCAAGTGATCGAGATCGGTCAATCCTTCCGGCGTTGAGCGAATCGTCTTGACGGTAAAGCCTGACAAGTGCGCCGACGCGGGATTTGTTCCGTGGGCCGAATCCGGAATCAACATTGTGCGACGTCGCGCCGATGCTTCCTTGCCGTCGCGCGCGTCGATGAAGGCGCGAATGATCATTATGCCGGTCATTTCGCCATGCGCGCCGGCGGCCGGCTGCAAGGAAATGCCGGGCAATCCGGTAATCTCAGCGAGCGACTCCTGCAACTCATAGATCACCTGGAACGCTCCCTGCGACTCTTCCTCGACAGCAAGAGGATGAAGGTTGGCGAAGCCCGCGATTCGAGCCACCCGTTCATTGAGACGCGAGTTGTATTTCATCGTGCACGAGCCGAGCGGGTACATGCCGAGGTCGATTGAGTAATTCCACGTGGACATGCGAATGAAATGACGAATGACGTCGACCTCGCTTACTTCAGGCACGCCTTCGAGATCGTCTTCGCGCTGAAACTCCACCGGAATAATTTCGTTGATCGGCTTTTCCGGAACGTCCAATGGCGGCAGTCGATAGCCGACGCGTCCTGTCTGTGAACGCTCAAAGATCAGCGCTTCATTGTGGCTGATGTGGGTTGTGATTTTAGTGATTTCAGATTTCATGGATTACGAGGCTGTAATCGACCGCAGGGCTTCAACAAATGCGTCGATTTCTTTCCGCGTATTTGTTTCCGTCACACACACCAGAAAATCATTGGGCCGATCTTTGAAGTAACGCGAGAGCGCCAGACCGCCGGTAATGCCTCGATCTTTAGCCAGCATTGAGAGGAGATGGCGTGCATTTATCGGCGCCCGAACCACAAATTCGTTGAAACGCGGAGCAGAGAAGGGAAGTGAGAAGCCTTCAAGTCCACCGATTCTTTTCGCGGCATACGCCGCTTTTTGCGCGCATTGCGTGGCAACCTCTTGCAAGCCCCGCCGTCCCATCGTTTCCAGATAAACCGTCGCCGCTAACGCGATCAATCCTTCATTCGTGCAAATATTCGAGGTAGCTTTCTCGCGGCGGATATGTTGTTCGCGGGTTGCCAGCGTCAACACAAAGCCACGGCGACCCTGTTTGTCATAGGCTTCCCCAACCAATCGTCCCGGCATTTGCCGCGCATATTTTTCGCGCGTCGCAAATAATCCAACGTATGGCCCGCCAAACGAAAGCGGCACGCCAAAGGATTGTCCTTCGGCGACGACGATGTCCGCGCCGCATGCTCCCGGCGATTTCAACAGTCCCAGCGAAATCGGTTCAGTGATCGCGACAATCAGTAATGCGCCCACTCTATGCGCCGCGTCTGAAAGTGAGGCTACATCTTCGAGGCAACCGAAAAAATTAGGTGATTGAACGATGACAGCCGCCGTCTGATCGTCCAGCGCTGCCAGGCTCTCCGTCAAGGTCGTTCCCGTATCCGTGCAATAGAGTGATTGCTGCAAATGGATTCCGGCATGTTGCACGTACGTCTGCACTACTTCCAGATACTCAGGATGTACCGCGCTGGAGCTGATGATTTTGGATCTCCTGGTAACTCTCTCGGCCATTAATACCGCCTCGGCCAAAGCAGTTGAGCCGTCATACATCGACGCGTTGGCGACTTCCATTCCTGTCATTTGGCAGACGAGAGTCTGAAATTCGAAGATAACCTGTAGCGTGCCCTGTGAAATTTCCGGTTGGTAAGGCGTGTAAGCAGTAAAGAATTCAGAGCGAGAAAGGATGTGATCGACAACGGTCGGAATGTAATGCGAGTAAGCGCCGGCGCCGAGAAAGCTTGATCTCCGAGCAGCGGTATTCTGCCTGGCCATCGACTCGAAGGTTGCGAGCAGTTCGATTTCAGAAAGAGCCGCCGGCGTGTTGAGGCGCCCGCGCAAACGCAAATCTTCCGGGATCGATTGAAACAAGTCTGCCGCAGAGCCAAGACCGATCTGGCCCAGCATCTCGGTCCTTTCCTCGGGCGAGTTGGGAATGTAACGCAAGTCTATTCACTCTCTGCTTTCGTGAAATCTTCATACTCCGCGGCGGTTAGCAGGCTATCAACCTCGCCGGCTTTGCTCATGCGGATCTTGATCATCCAACCTTCGCCGTAAGGATCCTTGTTGACTTTTTCGGGTTCGTCGGCCAGTGATTCATTGACGGAGGTCACAGAGCCCGTCACCGGAGTGAAAATCTCGGACACTGCTTTCACTGACTCGACTGAGCCGAAGGAATCATTCGCCGCGAATTCGTCGCCTGCTTTCGGCAATTCAACATAGACGACGTCGCCGAGTTGATCTTGAGCGTGATCGGTGATGCCGATGACCGCCGTGTCGCCTTCGACGCGGACCCATTCGTGATCCTTGCTGTAATGGAGATTTTCCGGAACGTTAGCCATTGATGCTCCTAGAAAGTTTTGAGTGTTAAGTTCTTAGTTTTGAGTCTTGATGAATTCTTTTTGACACCAATCAGGTCAAAGATATTTGGAAACTCGTAAACTCAAAACTGAAAAACCGACAAACTACTTCTTGCGCTTGTAAAAAGGCATCGACACCACACGTGCACTTACCAAACGTCCACGCACGTCGATTTCAATTTCGCGACCGTCGAGCGCGAATTCGACGGGCACATACCCCATGCCGATGTTTCTCTTCAGATACGGCGCCGGACTTCCCGAAGTCACCTGGCCCATGCGCCGACCCTCGATCAAAATATCATGGCCGTCGCGGGCGATGCCGCGATCCACGACTTCGAATCCGACCAGCTTGCGTTTGAGGCCTTCCTCTTTCTGTTTCAGCAAGCGTTCACGGCCAATGAAATCGCCCTTGTTAAATTTGCAAATCCATCCCAAATTTGCTTCGAGTAAGGTCGTCGTCTCGTCGATTTCGTGACCATACAAGCACATTCCTGCTTCCAGGCGGAGTGTGTTGCGGGCCGCGAGCCCGCACGGCAGCAGGCCAGCGTCCGAACCAAAGTTCCCCGCGTCCAGAATCTTGTTCCAGAGTTTTTCAGCGGTGTGCGCGGCGGCATAAACTTCGAACCCATCCTCGCCGGTGTAGCCTGTGCGGGAAACCATCGCGGGAACGTCGTCAACTTCGCCCTCAAGAAAGTGATAGTACTTAATCTCGGCAAGCGGAATATCGGTTACTTTTTGTAAGATCGCGAGCGCCTCAGGACCCTGCAAAGCGAGTTGGCAATATTCAGCACTTGCATTTCGCAACTCGAGGTTTTCGTTTACTTGATGTGAAATGATCCACTCCCAATCCTTCCCGGTGGTGCCGGCGTTTACGACCAGCAACAAACGATCTTCTGAAAATCGATAGACCAGTAGGTCGTCGATCACCGTGCCTTCAGGCGTAGTCAAGGCAGAATATTGTGCCTGGCCGTCGACTAATTTGCTGACATCATTTGAAGTAACCCGATTGACAAACGCGATGGCGTCAGGCCCGCGCACGTCGATCTCGCCCATGTGCGACACGTCGAACAGACCAGCGAACGTGCGCGTGCGAAGGTGCTCGTTAACCGTGCCCGCGGGATATTGAACCGGCATGTTCCAGCCGCCAAATTCGACCATGCGGCCGCCCAGACGGCGATGGACGTCGTTAAGCGGAGTGCGTTTCAAATTTGGCGCCGGCGCGGACAAATCCGTTTCTCAATCTCGTGCAACTGTCACAAGTTTGGGTTTGAAGATCGTTTTGCAAAAGCTTGATTAGATTCGCAAACCTAACATGCGAATTTCGGTGCGTCAAGCTATAAGGCATTAACGATTCTGGCGGGATCTAATTTAGTCAGAATTCAATCTGTGGCTTACAATGCGGAAGCGAGATCGTGCGAGTTTCTTTACCCAGTTCGGTGGTTCGTTATGGCGGCGCGGCGCTCTCGGTCGCTCTGGCCCTCTTGATTACGCTATTGATCTGGCCTTTGGTTCGTCCCACGTCCACGCCACTCTTCCTGGTGGCAATTGGAATCACAGCCTGGCGCAGTGGCCGCGGCCCCGGTTTTGTCGCCACAATCTTATCCGGAGTGGCAATCGATTACTTGTTCATTGCGCCACAGTATCAATTAATCGGCGGATGGGACGATCTGAGCCGGCTGACGGTGTTCACCATTGAAGGTTTCACTTTGAGTTGGGTGATTGCGTCGCGAAAACAAATCGGCGATCAAGACAGACGATCGCGCGAGGAACTGCGGGCCCTTTCAGTTCATTTACAATCCATGATCGAGAAAGAGCGAGGCCGCATCGCGCGCGAGATCCACGATGAGTTGGGACAGGAACTGACGGGGCTAAAATTTGATGTGTCCTGGGTGCGCGATCTGGTGACTGAAACCACGGAACCTCAGCGGCAAATGTTATTGGAAAGATTAAACTCGACCTTGAAGAGCATCGATGGCGCGATTAACTCCGTGCGCCGCATCGCTACCGAATTGAGACCGCCGGTGCTCGATACTTTAGGTCTTGCCGCGGCGATTGAATGGCAAGCGACGGATTTCCAAAATCGCACCGGAATAAAGTGTCGCCTAAACCAAATGGATGAGGACATCCCTTTGTCTCGCGAGGGCTCTATCGCCATATTTCGCATTTTCCAGGAGGCCCTCACGAACGTAGCGCGACATTCTGATGCCAGCGAAGTCAATATCAGATTTGAGCGAACGAACGGACAACTGGTGTTGAAAATCGAGGATAACGGGAAGGGCATCTCGGCGAACCGGCTTAGCGGCGTGCACTCTCTTGGAATTCTCGGGATGCAGGAAAGGGTTCGATTGCTTAACGGTCAAATCACGATCTCAGATCAAAACGGAGACGGCACCGTGGTAAGCGTCAAGGTACCACTCGAGGAAAATCCGGGCCCTGATGATCGAATTTCGGGAGAATCATAATGATCAATGTCTTAATCGCCGACGATCATACGGTCGTGCGTCAGGGCTTGAAGCATATACTTTCAAACGATCCGCAATTGGAAGTAGTTGGCGAAGCGAGCAACGGCGAAGAAGTGCTGAGCATGGTGGAAGCTTTAAAGGTCGACAGCGTCGTCCTGGACATCACCATGCCGGGCAAGAATGGGCTTGACGTTTTGAAGGAATTGAAGCGCAAGCATCCTCAACTGCCTGTGCTGGTCCTCAGCATGCATCCGGAAGATCAATTCGCGATTCGTGTTCTGAAAGCCGGAGCCTCCGGCTATGTCACCAAGGAAAGCGCGCCTGACGAATTGATTGGCGCGTTGAGAAAAGTCTGCAGCGGCGGCAAGTACGTCAGTCCGCAACTGGCGGAAAAACTCGCCGTCTTTATAGAAGACGACAAAGGACGTCCTCTTCATGAACAATTATCCGATCGTGAATATCAGGTAATGGCGATGCTCGCACTGGGCAAAACTGTATCCGAAATAGCAGATGAATTATTGCTTAGCATCAAGACTGTCAGTACATATCGCACCCGAATTCTGCAAAAGATGAAGATGACCACGAACGCCGAGTTAACGCGATATGCTTTACAAAACCAGCTCGTACATTAGGTAGGCTCGCTTGATCACTTCGAATTCATCGCTCAAAAAAAGTCTTCCATTCGACGGCCTTTGATTTCATGCGTGTAGGACAAACACCTACAGCACGGCGTGCGAAGTTCCCACAAAATAATCAGACTCCGCCGATATCTCCTGATTTTAAAACGCGGTATTCTTTGCCGTCTCAGTTTTCTATCGCAGCCGCAAAAGCCACACAAACGGAAGAATTGCGTCGTTCTCATTATCTATTGAGGGTACTCGATTGAAGTCTGAACCGAAGCCAGTGAGATTCAGTCGGGATGAGGCGCGGGCAAAACTCGGTCACCGGGTGCGATCGTTGGTTACTCTCGACGGCATCGCTGAAGGAACGTTCGGCCGGGTAATGCAAATTGACGAACTGGAGCAGAATGCCTTTGAGCTCATCATCGAATGGGATGTTCGCATAGAAGGCAAGCTTCAACATGATTGGTTCAACAAAGAACAGTTCGAGCGATGTTTGCTGGAGGAAGCGTCTTGAATTTTTTCAGTCGGCTCGACGATCCCATCGGCATACTTCTCTCATAGAATCAGTGGTCGCGGCACTGACAAGGCAGTCCCGGATTGATTATCAAGGAGACGAATATGAAGGAAAGCAAGAGAAAGAATAAAGGCCCGAACTTTAATGTCTATGTGGGAACGACCTTTCGACATGAAGTTTTTTGCGAAATCGAAGCCCTGGCGGCCAATTACCAGCTAGCCAATGCTCAGGTCGTTCGAGAACTTTTTCTTCGCGGACTTGCTGCTTACAATCGTGACGGCAGGCTGAGTGAAGTGGAACCTGCCGATTTGACCGTTGCGACCCAGTTCTCCAAACAGGCCGCGATCGAAATTGCAGCCTGAAGGAGAGAATCACTTTACAAGATTAACGGCTTATTTGTTATCGACTCTTGAGAGCATATGTTCGGTCGCGAGAAGCGAAAGAAAGAAGAGCTTTATCGTCGGACGACTACGCAGGTCAAAGCAATCCAGCGCGGTGTGTTTAGCAAACTCCATCCCAAATTTGCCGAGAGACACGGCCAGATTGAAGGTGGCCGTCTGGCCCAGGAAGTAGTAGACAAGTTGTTTGGGCGACTCAGTCCGAGCAACGGACATGACACGGCATTAACTGACCAATCGGCCAGTGAAGTAGCGAGGGACAATCAGAATATCCGCGACGCCGCGTTTATCTCGTTGCGAGCAATGCTTGAAGTTGAGGGCGCCAATAAGAATTTCGCGGCTGAGCGCAAAATCCTCGAAACTATTCATTGGCTCAAGCAATTCGGCGAGATTCCTCCTGATGCATCCGAACCTCAAGCCTTGAATCGAGTCAGCGAAGCATTTGGTTTTCCCAAACGGTGAGAAGCGTTCGGGGTTAACCATTGAGCCCGGGCGGTCGTATTTATTTTTGGAACAAAGATGTTCCGGTAGTCCTTGATCAATTTCACGCGCCAGCATTTAGACAATGCCGGCGCGTGAATTTTTATGGCTGGAAGAACTGAAAGCTATCGGTGTCCGATTTTTGTGAGAACTCTCTTGTACTCGCCGTTGCCGTAGAATTTGGATCATTGCTTAGGCGCGGTCTTGCGTCGCTTACGCATTGCTGCTGCAACGCCGCCCAGACCCGTGCCGAGCAACAAGATGGTCATCGGCTCGGGAACCGGCGCGGCTGGGTCTCTCCCGAGGAAGAAGCTCTCTGGTCCCGAATCAGTATTGCTAATGCTGGCCGATAAGCCAAACCGAAGATTTGGGTTGGCGGCAATGGCCGCCGCGAGCTGTGCGGCTTCATCAGGGGTTAGGCCAAACGCATAGTCTGAATGACCTTGTCCGTTACCAAGCTGTGGCAGTGTCAGACTGTTGGCAAGTTGAGCGCTGAAAACCGCGTTGCCATTTCCGTCAAAGGCGGTCAGCACGAGAGAATTCACGGTCACGGAACCATTATTAATGACGTCAAAGTAAATCTTTAATTGACCGGCCTCGCTAGCCTGGGTTATTCCGACGTCTGCCAGCGAAAGGGTCTGCGTGTTAGATCCTCTGGACCAATCACCGACGCGCACATCTCCGCTGCCATTAAACGAAACCCCACCAGTTTCCGAGCCGTGATTTTGCAACGAAAGAATATGCGGAGCTCCGGCAGGACCGCAGCCTCTTCCAACACCCGCAGGGAAGCACGGATCTGGTCCAAGCAAGACAATGTCCGCGCGCGCAGTGGTGTTCATAAATCCAATCAGAACGAGCACTCCGAAACCCAGCGCGAGCGTCGAGAACAGTCGATTCATTGTTATAGACTCTCTTTCCATTGAAATTTAATCGGTTGTTAAGCCGCGCTCAACAGGGTCCAGCACGCCAACGCGTTTTGGTATTTTTGCCGTTAGCTCTAAAGGGAAAACGGTAATAACGCGCAGTTCCCAAAAATCCGGGCCTGTCGGCGAGAGAACTTCGTGCTCGCTCTCGGGGCGTCAAGCAAGTAAGAGTGAGGAAAGGGTCCGGCTTTGTTTAGGGCCCTGATAAACAATAAGGCTGCGCTTTCCTCCAGTCGGAAGTTGCGCAGCCTCGTGAAACGAGAATCGCAGAGTGATCGGTTAGTACTCGTGAATACCTTGAGTGCGAGGTCCGGACATGTCGAGCGCCTTGCGCACCCAACTAGAGTCGTATTGCATGGTGGAGTTACCGCCGCCGTTGGTATTGAAAGTTGGAGCGAGAAATCCT